>LNFM01008497.1_pt1 | contig 38977 bp, 38 predicted proteins | sample 596031 | NCBI WGS metagenome assembly LNFM01 (sample SAMN04254537, study PRJNA301005) | activated carbon metagenome | isolation source: dual media filters at the Ann Arbor, Michigan drinking water treatment plant | place: USA: Ann Arbor | reverse complement strand
CAACTCCATGCTGCAAAAGCAATCTGGTTCCAAATTTCCCTGGCCGGAATTTTTTTCATTACTCTTCCATCCATTCTTCCTTTCAATTCCCAATCGCCATCTTCTGCTAATACTTTGAAGAATTCGTTAGGTATACGAATAGAGTTATTAGAATTTTGTCCGCTTACAGTTCTGTATGCCTCATCTTCATAGCCGGAAGGATAGCCAGCAGCAATCAATGCGCCTACTTTCTTTTCTTCTTCTACTTTCCAGTTGATGAATTCAACAATTTCAGGATGGTCGAGATCCAAACAAACCATTTTAGCAGCACGACGGGTTGTACCGCCTGATTTTATCGCACCAGCGGCTCTGTCGCCTATCTTTAAGAAGCTCATCAAACCTGATGAAGTTCCACCACCACTTAATTTTTCGCCGGCTCCACGCAGATTAGAATAGTTGGTGCCTACGCCTGAACCATATTTGAAAATTCTTGCTTCCCGAACCCACAAATCCATAATACCGCCTTCATTCACTAAATCATCATCTACACTCAGGATGAAGCAGGCATGTGGCTGTGGACGTTCGTATGCATTTTGCGATTTTTTTAATTGCCCATCTATCTGGTCAACATAATAGTGACCCTGCGGCTTACCAGTAATACCATACACTTCATGCAAACCAGTATTGAACCACTGTGGTGAGTTAGGCACACACATCTGGTTTAATATAGAGTACACTAACTCTTCATAAAAAACCTGTGCGTCATCGGTTGAAGTAAAATATCCATAACGTTCGCCCCACATTCTCCAGCAATGAGCCAAACGGTGAGCTACTTGTTTTGCAGATGTTTCTCGTCCCAAACTTCCGTCGGGTTGTGGTACGCCAGCTTTTCTAAAATATTTTTGTGCTAAAATATCGGTGGCAATCTGGCTCCATTGTTTCGGTACTTCTACATTGTTCATTTCAAACACAACTTCACCAGAAGGATTACGAATTACCGAGGTTCGGTAATCATATTCAAACATATCATACACACTAATATCATCTCGGGTGAAGCGACGACTGAACTGCAAACCGCTTTTGGCGGATGCTTGCTTTTTATTTGCCATAACTAAGAAAAATTTAACGGGTTATTGGTCCTACTCTTAAAATAAACCTCTCTGGCGAAAGGTCTGTTACGAAAGTATTTTTTACAAGCAGAATATCAAACCTTCAAATATTAACATTGTGTGGATAAGACCCTATGGCTGCCCTGAAGTGCTTTGCTGTATTGGCTTAGCGAACTTCTTCACACCCGGGAATTGAGTTTCGGGTAAATTTTTTTTGGAAAATCCGTTGCCATCTATTAAAAAAAATACTGTTAAAAATAGCGGCCCTGAAACACAAAACAGGTATCGCTTTTTGCGATTATATTTCATGAAACCCTTGACCACAAAGGGTTTCACTAATTAAGTTGCTTAAAAGCCTTGCCCATCAAGTAATACAGAAATAATGTAATGATAAAAATTTAGTAACATTCTTTTTTCGTTTTTTTGCCGAATGAAAAAATATCTGCTGACAACATTGATTATTTTATCCGGCCATTTATTTTCTGTTTGTACTGCACAATCTCAATTTACCGGATGGCTTGCTTCGTTTAATACCATCAAAACAAGTAAAAGAATAAGTATTCATAACGATGTTCAATTTAGAAGTACCGATGAAATAAAACAACTGCAAACATTTTTATTTCGCACAGGATTAAATTATCATGTCAATAAAAATATAATCATCACTGCAGGTCATGCTTATATAAGAAATAAAAAAATAGTTGGGGATTTATACGGACATACACCAGAGCATCGCATTTGGGAACAATTAATTGTTAGTCATAGGTTGAAAAAAATTTTAGTCAGCCATCGTTTTAGAATTGAACAACGTTTTATTGGAAAAAGTGTGATAGGTGGTAATCAACTTTCTGATGGACCTAACTATGCAAATCGTTTTCGTTATTTTATCCGCAATATTCTTCCTTTTAAAAAAACAGCTGAATTTAAAAAAGGGATGTTTGCTGCTTTACAAAACGAAGTGTTTGTAAACTTTGGCAATACCGAAGCAGTGAACGGAAAATTCTTCGAACAAAATCGGTTATACCTGGCCACTGGTTACCGGTTAAGTGCAAAAGCAGATCTGGAAATCGGCTATTTGAACCAGTACGTAAATGGAAGAGGCAGCCAGTTTACAAAAAACCATGTTTTACAAGCGGCAGCCTACCTTAGGTTGTAGAAACAAAGCCTTGCAAACCTGCCTGAAACCCAACTATTTTGGTACCGGATGAAGTCAGCGATTTATAACACATTGACAGAAAAGAAACAGCACGGCAAAAAGTCGTTTGCTGTACTAATTGACCCCGACAAGGTCAATACCGCTGTGCTGGATGATTTGATCGAACTTTCTATTTCCGCAAAAGTTGATTATTTACTGGTAGGCGGCAGCTTGGTAATCTCCAACCACCTCGATGAATGTGTAAAGCACATTAAACAGAGCTGCGATATTCCAGTTATTCTTTTTCCCGGCAGCCCATCTCAAGTTAGTAAATACGCAGATGCTTTATTGTATTTGTCATTGATCTCTGGCCGTAACCCAGAATTATTAATCGGACAACATGTAGTGTCTGCTCCTTTTGTAAAACAAAGTGGATTGGAAATAATGCCCACCGGGTATATTGTGGTGGATGGTGGTGCTCCTACAACTGTTTCCTATATCAGCAATGCAGCTCCTGTACCTGCTGATAAAAATGAAATTGCCATGTGTACGGCAATGGCGGGTGAAATGCTCGGCATGAAATTAATTTATATGGATGCGGGCAGTGGTGCCAAGCGACCAATTACTGAAAGCATGATTGAGGCTGTTGCTAAACATATCGAAGTTCCTCTTATTATAGGCGGTGGTATTCTACAACCAGAAAAAGCTTACCTCAATTGCAAAGCAGGTGCTGATGTAATTGTGGTTGGTAATGCCATTGAAAAAGATGCATCTTTAATTAAAGAGATGGCATCGGCGGTGCATAGTGTGCCGGTTAAAGCATAAAACCTTTCGGTAATTCTTCACAATACTCTTCTTCATCAATAATAAAAGTAATTGGCTGAGTTCTGTAACTTTTCACAATGCGACCATTTCTTTTTGCTGGAGTCCAAAGGATTTTGTTTGAGCATAATACTTGGGAAACCTTGCTTCCTAAACCATAACCTTGGTCATTTAACACTTTTGCAGAATTGATTCTTCCATCTTTATCTATAATAACCTGTACGATGAGCCTGTAAGTTCCCGGAGGAATTTTGTTTGCTTCTAATGAACCCAATGTAAGATTCTCAACTAAGAAAGAGTTCCATTTTACAATATCAATTGTTGCCTCTTCCTCTAAAATACAAAAGAAGGCCAAATTTGAATCTAATGAAGAATTGGGTGGATACTCAATTTCACTCTTCGAATTTGACTGACCTTGAATAGAAACCTGTGACTTAACAGTATTTGCAAAAAGTGATACTGCTACAATAAAAAAGAGTCTCATAAGTTTTTATGAGACTCTTCATCATTTGATTTCCATAAATAAGTTCGTTACCTCAACTCTTCTACCTTCACCCTTGTAGGCGTTGCAGTACCAGCCACAATACTTTTTGAACTCAGTGCTATCGCTTTAATTACTTCCGTCATATTCACTAAATCCAGTGTTTCCACATGGTCAGTCAATTTATGATAGTGTGGCTCCACATCCATTTTAGAAGTAGATATGGTATGTGCCGGAACTCCCAATCTTGCCAGCGTAGCATTATCCGAACGATAAAATAATTGTTGTGTTGGATAAGGATCAGAATGAAATTGAAAAGCAGTGCCTTCCAGATCCTTCGCTAATAACTCTCCCATATTTGTTTTTTCATACCCGGTAATGTAGGCTGAGTTCTTTCCCCATTTACTTTCTGTACCAATCATTTCAATATTAAACATCGCCATTACTTTGTCAGCATTAAACTGGCGGGAAAAATATTGCGAACCAAAGCCACCTACTTCTTCCGCTGTAAAAGCAGCAAACACGATAGTTCTTTCATTATTATTTAATGCTTTAAAATACTTCGCCAGCATTATGACCCCGGTTATTCCTGCTGCATCATCATTGGCGCCATTAAAAATGGAATCGCCATCAACAGGTTTGCCTACACCAATATGGTCATAGTGGCCGGAGAAAACTACATATTCATCTTTCTTAGATTTACCTGGCAATATGCCAACTACATTCGCTAATTTTTGTTCTGTTATTTCATGTGTTGCTTCTACCGACCATGTATCCGGATTTGCATCAGACAAAATAAACACCACATTAGTTGTTGATTTAAACATAGTTGATTTTAATCTTGCCAGGTTACCAAAACTATTGGCAAAACTTTTATCAACTAATACCAGCATATTTTTATTGCCCCGAACAAATCCTCTCGCAGTAGTTTGCAGATTAGCACCAGCTTTTATATATGCTTTTTCATAACCGGAACGGTCATCAATTTTTAATTGGGGTTGACAAGTAATTGCAACAATATCTTTTTGTTCAACAGGCACTCTATCCAAAACAGCAGATGCGCTGATAAATTTGGGTCGTACCATCGCAAAGCCCTGGCGGAAGCTGCTACTGTTATCCCATGTTTGTAACCCGATAGCTTTAAATTCTGCCGCAATAAAATCTGCCGCCTTGTCTATTTCCGGAGAAAAAGTTCTTCTTCCCCGCATATCATCTGCGGCTAACACTTTTTCAATACGTTCTACTTCTTTTAAATTGATAATGGTATTAATATCGTTGCTACCTGTTGTGCCTTTTTGCGCACTACAGTTGGAAGACAATAAAAAGAGGGAAATAGAGCAGAGGGATATTACAGATGCAAAAGAATATTTCATTTATGGGGTTTCAATTTTTTTTAATTATAGACTCATCATTTCTTTAAACTTCACCGTTTGACGGCGACTTACTTCAATTTTTTCACCGCCTTTTAAATCTAATAGCAAACCACCATTAAAGTATGGTTCAATCTTATCGATCATGCGGAGGTTGACAATATGCTTTCTATTAGCCCTGAAAAATGTTTTTTCATCTAATCTTTCTTCCAGCGCATTGAGTGATTTAAGAATAAGCGGTTTGTTAGGACCAAAAAATACTTTGGCATAATTTCCTACACTTTCAAACAAACGTATCTCACTCAATTTTACAAACCAGCAACGTTCGCCATCCTTTACAAAAACCTGGTCTGCTTCGGAGAGTATACTATTGTTGAAATTTTCTGCTTCGGCCCTCGGTTCTTTACTCTCTAGTGCATGCAATTTTTGAATAGCGTCAGCCAGTCTTTTGGGTTCTACCGGTTTCAATAAATAATCCAATGCATTTACTTCGAATGCTTTCAAAGCAAATTCATCGTATGCGGTGGTAAAAATTACCTGCGGTGTTCTTTCTAATTGAGCAAGCATATCAAACCCTGTTTTACCCGGCATTTGTATATCCAGGAAAATAAGGTCAGGGTGCAAGTTTTCTATTTTGCTGATGCCTTCTTCTGCATTGGCAGCTTCATCAATCACTTCAACTTCTGGAAAATCCTGCAATAGTTTTTTTAACTCTGCTCTTGCTAATCGTTCGTCATCTATAATAATTGCTTTCATCATTATTAATTTTTCTCGTGAACGTTAATAAATCTATTTAATTTAGAAGTTAGTCGATACTTACTGGTATCAATACTTTGGCTTCTACTAATGAACCATTTATTTGTTTGATTCCAAAACTTGCCTTATCACCATACAATAAACTTAACCGGTTGGTAGTACTGGAAAGCCCAAAGCCTTCTGTATTAACAGTGCCGTTTAATTGCCCGGTATTCTGTACGATCAACTGATGAAAATCATTTTTAAATGCTGAGATCACTTTCACCACACCGCCATTTATTTGTTTGCTGATGCCGTGTTTAATTGCATTCTCTACTAATGTTTGCAACATCATCGGTGGCACCGGTTGACTCAGCGTATCATCATCTATATCATACTCAATTTTTAAGCGGTCTTCAAAACGCATATTCTCCAATGCCAGATAGTCCTTAACGATGTATAATTCTTTTTCAAGCGGCACCGTTTCCATTTTTTCTGATTGCATACTGCTGCGCAGAATATTACTTAATTCTGTCACAGCTTTTCTTGCCCGTTGCGGATTTTCATCTACTAATGCCCGAATGCTATTCAACGAATTAAAAATAAAATGAGGATTGATATGAGCTTTGATGGTTTGCAATTCCAATTCCTTCACCAATGATTCCAATCGCAGTGTATCCAATTGTTGCTTCCTACTTTTTGAAATGTAGTGATACATAAAGTAAATCCCACTCCATATAAAATAATAAACAAAGAAAGAAAGTGAATTATTTAATATCAGTAAAACAATATTGTTTTTGGGAAGCAGGTCGCCTTCATTTTTAGAAAGCAGGTCAAATTCCTGTCGTAATAAAAAATCAGAATAAGCGCTGAGGTAAGAAAAAATTAGTGTCAGTAATACAAACTGAACAATTTGGCGTTCCAGCTTTTTTTGCAGCAGGTTTAGCCGGATAATAAAGAGACGCATAATATGCGTCATCACTAACCCAAGCATAATAAATATGCCGATTTTAGTAAAGAACAATTCCCTGTCATCACCAGTCTGCAATTTACCCAGCGACCAGTTGAAAAACAGGTGCAATAGGATAAATGAGCCCCAGCCCATGGCCTGAAATGCCCAATATCTTGATTTGCCAATAAACATAATGTCAAAGCTACCCAATTAATAAAGGTGGTACCGCTTGTAAATATACCAGTGGCAGATAACTTTTACAAATGGAAGCCCATTATGAGTCCGTTTGGGCATTAATGCTGGCTTTCAGAACCTTCATCCCAAAATAGTGTTATACAATCTTTAGCAAAAAAGCCTGCCTGCCGGTAGGCAGGGCTGAACGGAAAACAGTATTTTTGCCACGTCAAAAAAGCATACATGGAAATCACACCAGGCTCACTTTTAAAGACTATTAACTCTCCGGAGGATCTTAAGAAACTTTCCCGTGAAAAGTTGCACCAGGTTTGTGATGAGCTGCGTCAGTACATTATTGATGTAGTAAGTGTGCATGGCGGACATTTTGGAGCCAGCCTGGGTGTAGTTGAACTTACTACTGCATTACATTACGTTTACAATACTCCTTACGATCAATTAGTTTGGGATGTAGGTCATCAGGCATACGGTCATAAAATATTGACTGGCAGAAGGGATAATTTCCATACGAATAGAAAATACCAGGGGCTTAGCGGATTTCCTAAAAGAAGCGAAAGTGAGTATGATACATTTGGTGTTGGACATTCTTCCACCTCTATATCAGCAGCACTGGGTATGGCGATGGCTGCCAAATATAAAGGTGAACAGGATAGAAAAGTTGTAGCCGTTATTGGCGACGGTTCAATGACGGCGGGAATGGCTTTTGAAGGCATGAACCATGCTGGTGTTGCTAATGCAGATATGCTTATCATTTTAAACGATAACGGAATTGGCATTGATCCAAATGTAGGTGCATTGAAAGAATACCTTACTGATATTGCCACATCACCAACTTATAATAAAGTAAAAGACGATGTATGGAAACTGCTTGGGAAATTACCGGTGGGTAAAAATTTCAGCAGAGCCATGGCGCATAAATTGACAGATGGCCTGAAAGGAATGGTGAGTAGTCAATCTAATTTATTTGAAGCATTAAAGTTGCGCTACTTTGGTCCGATAGATGGACATAATGTGGCCAAATTGGTTGATACATTAAAAGACCTGAAAAATATTCCAGGTCCAAAAATTCTGCATATCATTACTACCAAAGGAAAGGGATATGCTCTTGCAGAAAAAGACCAGACCAAATGGCATGCACCAGGTTTGTTTGATAAGATAACCGGTGAAATACAAAAGAAAAAATTCGATCTGCCCCAGCCGCCAAAGTACCAGGATGTATTTGGCCATACTATTATAGAATTAGCAGAACAGAACGAGAAAATATTTGGTGTTACCCCAGCCATGCCTTCCGGCTGCTCATTAAAATATATGATGGACAAAATGCCGGACAGGGCTTTTGATGTGGGCATTGCAGAGCAACATGCAGTAACAGTAAGTGCAGGTATGGCCACCCAGGGTATGAGGGTGTTCTGCAACATCTACTCTTCTTTTATGCAAAGAGCATTCGACCAAGTGGTGCATGACGTAGCGATTCAAAAATTACCCGTTGTATTTTGCCTGGACCGTGCTGGTGTGGTAGGCGATGATGGACCAACGCATCATGGTTGTTATGATATTGCTTATTTCCGCTGTATTCCCAATATGGTAATCAGTGCGCCGATGAACGAAAGTGAGTTGCGCAACCTGATGTACACAGCACAATTGGAATCTACGAAGTTGCCGTTTGTAATCCGCTATCCAAGAGGTGAGGGTGTGATGCCGGAATGGAAAACAGCAATGAAAGAAATAAAAATCGGTACTGGCAGAAAGATAAAAGACGGTAAAGACATTGCAATTCTTTCCTTTGGTCATCCGGGCAATTTTGCAGCTGCTGCCATCCGTGAATTAAAGAATGACGGATTGAATCCCAGTCATTATGATATGCGTTTTGCAAAACCGTTGGATGAAGCATTACTGCATGAAGCCTGCCAACAATACGAAAAACTGGTAACGGTAGAAGATGGAACAGTGAAAGGCGGTATCGGCAGTGCAATTCTTGAATTTATGGCAGAACATGGTTACAAAAATGATGTTCGGATACTTGGTATTCCTGACAGATTAGTAGAACATGGCACACCGAAAGAATTACATAAGGAATGTGGTTATGATGCACAGGGCATTGCAGATGCGGTGAGGGAGATGATGAAGGAGAGAATAACGGTGAGTCAATTGTTGGGATAATATTTTACACCAAATCATATTTAGCAGCCAGCCGTATCAGGCTGGCTGTATTGTTTACATTAAACTTGGTCAGCAAATTTTTTCGATGGCTGTCCACCGTATGTAAACTGATAAATAGCTTAGTGGCAATTTGTGGATTCGTCATTCCATCAGCTATTAACTGCAATACTTCCTTTTCCCGGCTGCTGAGTACAGGCACATTATTTATTTCCTGCTTTTCGGCCACAGATAAATTTATATCAAGGCTCATATATAATTTGCCTTCATAGACTGACAGAATTGCTTCTTCAATTTCTTCTTTTGATGCACTTTTAACCAGATATCCGGCTGCACCATTTTGTATCATCTGAGAAATATAGCTACGTTCCTTAAACGTACTCATCGCTATTATTTTTATCGCCGGAAATTCTTTTTTTATTTTCAATGTCAATTCTATTCCGCTTATCTCCGGCATATTAATATCAGTAATTACAATATCCGGAGGCGTTAATTTAATATGCTCCATGGCAGCATATGCATTGCTGACAGTGCCGGCTACCGTTACAAAGTCTATTTGTATCAGCATGGAACGCATACCTTCCAACACCATCGGATGGTCATCTACTACCAGAATTTTTATTTTATCCATTGTCTTCAATTGTACAGTCAATATGTACAGAAGTACCCTTTCCGGGTATTGACTTTATATCTAATTGCCCTTTTAGATAATCCACTCTAGATTGGATGTTTTTCAATCCTGTTCCTTTTAGTAAATCAGTTTGCTGTCTGTTAAATCCACTGCCATTGTCTTCTACTGTAATGGAAAGGTTATTATCATGTCGCATTACCTGCGCCAGAATAATAGTGGCACCAGAATGTTTTACCACATTGTTCAGTAACTCCTGTACTATACGATAAACAACAATCTCTGTGGACGAATCCATTCTTTTTTCCAACCCATAAAACTCTCCGTTTATTTTAAAGGACTGAGATTCGGATAAACTATCACAATAATCCTGCAAAGCCTGCTGCAAGCCCAATTTCATTAATGCTTCCGGCATCATATTGTGTGCCACTCTTCTCATCTCACTGATTGACTCGTCCAGCTTGTGGAGGGCATTATTAAAAGTGCGGCCATGTTCTTCTGATAAAATTAAATTCCCTTTCATAGCGCCTAATTGAAGTTTAACGCCACTAAGCAATCCGCCGAGGCCATCGTGTAGGTCTTGAGCCAACCGGTTACGTTCTTCTTCCTGGCCTTTTACGATTGATTGAGTAGCAAGCAATAATTTCTCTTTTTCCAGTTGGCCAATTTTTTGCTCCTGCAATTTTCTCTTTTGCTGATAAGTACGGTAAGCAAGCAATGAAATCAGCAATAGCGCAGCAGTGCTTCCTATTAAAATATAATTGAGGGTATTTTTTTTACGAATAGCAGATTGTTGCATGAGTAACTGCTTCTCCTTCTTTTCAGTTTCATATTTCTTATCGAGTGTTTGCACATTTCGCTGCATTCTCCCGTTAAAAAATTTTTCTGATAATTCAATACTTAGCCGGTTGTAATAGTCGTAGTTTCTCAAATCACCTTGTACTAAATACAATTCAGATAAAATATCAGCAAACAACTGTGAGGGTTCTACGTAGTTTCTTATTTGTGCCATTGCAAAGCCTGTATTGGCCAGCTCTTCACTTTTTTTAAAATCGCTTTTATAAAAAGCATACAATGCTAAGCCATAGATATTATTGACCATCGTAAGGCTATCACCCAATTTTTCTGCAAGTCGCAATCCTTCCGAACAATAATAATTAAGGCTGTCGTACCTACCCTGCTTTATTAAAATGCTTCCGATATTACTTGTTGTGTTAGATTCTATGTTGTCGTAATTTTCTTTTTTAGCAATCGAAAGCCCTTCCTGCATGATAGCAATTGCTGTATCATATATTTTTAAACTGGTGTAAGCGTTTCCCAAATTAGACAACACATTGGCAATATCATAGCTGCTACCAGATTTTCTGGCAATAGTCAACGCCTTTTGATGGTACTCCAATGCTTTATCATACTGTTTTGTTTCCCGGTATATCACACCTAAATTATCATATACCAAACTTAACCGGGTATCATTATTAGTTTTCTCGAAATAAACTATAGATGGTAAGAGATATTCAAGTGCACTTTCATAGTCTTGCAGGTAAGAATAAGTAGCTGAAAGGTTTTGCTGTGCAATAATAATGCGTTCTTCATTACCAAATTTGTTTGCCAATTGCAGTGCTTCCTTTGTAAGTATAAGGGCCGAATCAAACCTGGCCTGAATATTTAATACAGCTGTATAGTTAGCGTAATATTTTAAAATACCCATTGTGTAATTAATCTTTTCACTTAGCTTATTTGCCAGTAAATAATAACTTTTTGCTTCTTCCAGGTTATTATACTCAACGTATTGACCAGTTGTAATCAATGTAAGTACCTTATTGGTGTCTTCATTCGAAATGGATAATACTTTCAACAAGCTGTCTTTAGTTACATCTGGCTGAGCATACAATGGCTTCAACGGTAGTAATAGCAATAAAAGAAGTAATCGGTTCATCAAGTATGTATGCTTTTGAAAATTATAACTAAAAGTAGAGTATCATTCAGCACATTTCCAATTTTTTACTCAAAATCCCCTGAACAGGGGATAGCAAAAACAGGTGTTCGGGGGATTGTTTGCGCTGCATTTTAATTGAAGCTTTGTATACACTTAAACAACGATAATGAAAAATTTCAAACAACCCATTCTCGTATTTTCTCTCTTTAGTATGGCGATGGCGTGTAAAAAACAGGATACAAACAGCCCGGTTCAAAGTAAAAGGGATATTTACCTGGCAGGATATATTTCCGATGCCAGTGGTAAATCCTCCGCAGCGTACTGGAAAAATAATACTGTAAATATACTTGATAACAGTGCTGGTGACTCCAAAGCTGCTGCCATTTTTGTAAGCGGAAATGATGTGTATGCTGCTGGCTCAGTTGCCGATGCAAGCTATACACATGAAACAGCAGTGTACTGGAAAAATGGTGTTCTGTTTACGCTGAGCGGAACAACCAGCTATGCTAATGCCACAGGTATTTATGTGCAAGGAAATGATGTATATGTATCCGGCCATGAACAAGTGCAGTCTGGCTGGAAATACATGGCAAAATACTGGAAAAATGGAGCGGCAGTAAACCTGGGCGATCCGGCAAATACTTCCTATGCCAATGCCATGGTGATTGCTGGCAGTGATGTATATATAGCAGGGGTCGAAGGCGATGGCAGCTCCATAGCTATTGCTAAATATTGGAAAAACGGGGTCGCTGTTAGTTTGACAGATGGAAGCAAATTCGCTAACGCCTACAACATTTTTATCAACGGCAATGATGTATATGTAGCCGGTGAAGAAAATAATGGCAGTGGAAAAAGAACAGCAAAGTATTGGAAAAATGGAGGGCCCGTAATACTAGGTGATGGCACAAAAAATTCTATAGCCACCTCAATTACACTTATTGGCCCAGATATCTATGTTACTGGGTTCGAGTATTTAGGAGGATCATCTACAGCTAAATACTGGAAAAACGGTGTCTCTATCAATTTGACAGATGCAACCAACTCCGGAGAGTGCTATGGAATATTCACATTGGGTAATGATGTATATATCGGCGGCAGCGTATATGAATCCGGAACCCATGCTGCCTATTGGAAAAATGGAACAAAAGTGCTGGCAGATACCTCCTTGCAAAATTCGGAAGCTACCGGCATTTTTATAAAATAAATCATAATCAAAAAAATGAAAAAGACACTTTTCCTATTTTGCATAGGCAGCGGTATCATTTTTATAGGCACTGCTCAACATATTGGTATTGGAAATTTATCCCGGTTGTAATAAGTGTAAGTAGTTTATTGGTATCTTCTTTGGAAATTGACAATACGTTCAACAAACTATCTTTTGTTGCGTCAGGCTGCGCATGTAATTGTTTCAACGGTAGTAATAGCAATATAAGAAATAGTCAATTAATTAATAAATATGAGTTATAAAACTATTACTAATAGCAGAGCATCATTCAGCACATTTCTAATTTTTATTTAAATCCCCTGAACGGGGGATAGCAAAAACAGGTGTTAGGGGGATTGTAATTCATGTTATAAAAGTGAAACTTTACATCAACATAAATAGTAGTTATGAAAATAATTGTATTCCTTTTACTTAGCTTTTGCATTACATCTTCTATAAATGCACAAATAAAACGGTATGATATTTTTACTTTTATACCTCCTGCTTCATTTAAGTTGAAAGAAGAAAAGCAGCGATTAATCTATGAAAAAAGAGAAGGTAATTCTTTTTGCCAGCTTCATATCTGGCCGGCACAACAAGGCTCCTCAGAGCCGGAAGCCAATTTTAAAACTGACTGGGAACATTTTGCTGTAAAACCTTATAGCCTGACAGAACCACCAACCACACAAGCAGAACAACAAAATGGCTGGCAGGTAGTAACTGGTGCAAGCCCGGCTGCTATGGACGGAATACCATTTATTGTTGCAGTTTCCACTTTTACTCAAAATGATATTAGCTGGTGCGCCGTATCACTTTTTAATGACGAAAAATATGCTGCAGTTATAGATAAATTTTTACTGGAAATAAAAGCAGATAGTAGAAAACTGGTACGAAAACCCAATCAGACAACGCAGCAAAACAATTCTACTGTTACAAATAATAATAAAAGCGGCATTACAAAATCAACTACCAACTTTGATGATGGATGGACGGCCACTCCTGCTACTGATTATGTAAAAGTAACAAAAGCAGGTACCGAACTTCGCCTTCACTATATAGACAAAGCATTGGATGATGCCCGGCCCAATACCATTGATGCACCAGAATATTACTGGAGCAAATATGTGGAGCCGTACTTCAATGCTAGTAATGTGCAAAAATGGAGCGGCGTACAGTATCCTGTTATTTATCATATGCAGGCCAATGCAGTTGACAAACAAACGGGCAAGGCATGTTTTGTGGCTATTAAAATTGTGTACAATGGCGGAGCAAGGCCGATTGTAGTTATTGCTCCCAACCTAAGCAGCTATCAGCAGTTGTTTCCACACCCCAATGATATAGACCCTATGCTTAACTCGAATAGATTTGCAGTTACTGCAAAAGATATTATTGGAACCTGGAAGGGTGGCGGCGGTGGTGGAGTAGAGTATTATAATGCGTATAGTGGTACTTATGCTGGCATGAGTGCAGTTTCCTCAACAGATGAATTTACCTTTAACAACAACGGAACTTACACCAGTACCTACCGGACAGCCAGTATGAATAATGGTGGTGCTCAATTTGGCGGACAAGATTATAAAGGAAATTTTTTAGTGACTGATTGGAACATTACTGCCACCAACCGCTATAAGGGCAAAACAACAAAGTTCAACGCACAGTTGATTGCCGTGAAGAATGGTTTTTTACTTTATTTATCAGACCCTGATAATACTTCTATGAATTATACACTATACAAAACAAAGTAATACACACAAAGATGAAAAATAAGCTGGTTTTATTTCTTTGCCTGTTTAACGCTAGTCTTCATGCACAGGTAAAAGCAGATTGCAACACTCTTGATGTAAACCAAGTGCCTGGCAAATGGGTTTGGGAAAGTAAAGCACCTTCCTTTCAGGATCCAATCCCCGCCAGCCAATGGAAATTCAGTGAACCCATCCGGAAAGAGATGCAGCGAATTATGCCAGTTGCTTTAGAGGGTTTGTATGCCACTAACAGCATCGCCTTTCCAAAAGGAAAAGCATTTTGGTACAGCCCTGCAAGCCCGGCTACATATGAAAATTATTTAATGCTGAAAAAATATGAATGCCTTAAGGGTTATAATGAATTGAAGCCCGAAGCAGCAACAGGATGCTGGGTTTATTTTTCCGTAAATCAAATGGGCGGAGAAAAATTCCCCTTACCGGAACAGGGAACCGGGGTCATTTTTAATGAATCAAGAATAAGGGTCACCAATATCGAAGTGCAGACCGATGCCGCGGGCAATAAAATCATCTACTCCAACTACAGACCAGATGAAATATTAAGACATTGCTACTTTTTTTCGGGGAGAAAAGATTTGCCCTGGCGAAAAATGACCAACAAAGAATTATTTACCTCTTACAAAATACATCATGAAAAAAGGGTTAAACAAGAAGTACTCCGTTTTGAAAAGTTGGTAGTGGATGACGAAAAAAAATATAATGGACTTTCTGCCACTGAAAAGCAAAAACAAAATTACTGGCCCGACATAATCAGAAAGAACAAAGAATACTTGCAAGGATATAAAAATGAACTTCAAAAAATTAATGAATGGTTTACAGCAGCCATGATGCAACCTAAACTGAATGAAGTAGCCTATGTGAACAGTGTAAACGAATCTCATTTTTACCCGGAAAGATTAACGGCAACACCCGAAAATGGATATAATGCATGGGTGGATAATCTCGATTTTTTTGATAAAACCAAACCAAAAGACGAACCGCAGTGTATCGCTTTTTTTGTAAGAAGGGATGATGATGACTTACCCAAAAAGAATTTTATGGATTTATTCCATAGCCAGTTCAACATGGATGTGCTGGCGAAAATGGTGGGAGAACCTGCAAAAAAACCAAATGGAATAAATAATCTGAATGCGTCTGTCGCAGAAATTAAAAAGGAAACAAATTCAAAACAGGAAGATAAAGGACCCGTAACCTTCAGTTTTGATAAAACAGCGGACGGACAATTCCCTGCCGGATGGCTGGGCATGAAAAACGCAGTGGTGCAAACCAACAAAGGCAGTAAATGGCTTACTATAACAAAAGATGGATATTGGTATCCCCGCCAATATAATAAAGAGATAAAAGATCAATTCAGTTTATCGTTTGATCTGCAATGGAATGAAGACATTGCCTATAACAGCGGTTCATTCACAGTAACTCTCAGTGATATTGATTATGATAATATCGGTGAACGTTACCGGCTGGATGAGAACCAAGAAATGTACTGGAGCCTTTATGATGGTTATGCCGGAAATTTCAGCCGGGTAATCCTTTGGTTCGATCCATATTGGAATGGCGGTGGCACACTTACTGTGTATGCCTATGATAAAAAGGAAACGCTAAAGTTTAACAAACGCATCACCCTACCCGATTTCTTTAAAGACAAAAACAAACATAACATTCAAATTCAACGAAAAGGAAATGGGCTCACCGTTATTGATAATGGAAAAACTGTTGCTGATTTATCAGGTGTCTTTTTATCAGACAGCAGGTACAATCTTTTTACTTTCAGCCGGTACAAAGGAGTTAATAGTGATAATAAGAATGATGTTTTTTATTTAAAAGACATAAAAAGCTCTTTTTAGTAATATGTGTTAGTTAAATTTTAACACGAACCATATAACTCTTTCTATGGATTTTCGTTGAGTAAGCATCTCCATCATTCAGTCAACTGCTGTTTAATGAAAATCCTTCGTTTTCTTCTTTTAGCCACCCTCGTCGTTTTGGCAGTGTCCTGGTTTTCGCAATCTAAAGTCTGGAAGAAGACAAAAGCATTACATATTCCAAAAAAGGAAATATCGTATTCAATCAACACAGATTTAAAAGAAAAGCTGGAAATAAATGCAGAAGCAGCTAAAAAATTTGTTGCACAAAAAGGTTACAACGACAACGTTTGCTTCTTAATTGATATGACGCTTGCCTCCGGTCAAAATCGTTTCTTTATATACAACCTGAAAAAAGATAGCATCCAGTCAAAAGCATTGGTAGCACATGGTAATTGCTTTGAATATTGGCTGGAAGGAAGACGATACAGCAATGTGGTGGGTAGTGGTTGTACTTCGCTGGGTAAATATAAAATCGGAGCTTCTTACACCGGCAAGTTTGGTTACTCTTATAAATTACATGGACTGGATAGTACCAACAACAAAGCATTTGAAAGAACAGTGGTGCTACATGCTCATAGTTGTGTACCCAATGCAGAAACCAGCGATGAAATTTGCCAGAGCAATGGTTGCCCTACCGTATCGCCGGATTTTTTAAAGCAGTTAAAGACAATCATTAATGAATCTAAGAAGCCGGTACTCCTTTGGATATATGAGTAGCAATAAGTTGCTGGTATATAAAGTAAATAAGGTAGCCTAAAATTTAAGCTACCTTATTTACTTAGACTTTATTTACTTGTAAATTAAACAAGGGAAGCATCCATTATAATCTCTGTATTTAGCAATTTGCTGATTGGGCAATTTGCTTTTGCATCTGCAGCGCATTCTGCAAATTTTTCTGCATCCATTCCCGGTATAGTAGCTGTTACTTCCAAATGGCTGGATGTGATAGCGCCATCACCTAAAGTAATCGTACATTTTGTATCAATATTTTCAGGTGTAAATCCTGCTGCACCAATTACAAAACTCAGCTTCATAGTAAAGCAACCAGCATGTGCAGCAGCAACCAACTCTTCAGGGTTAGTGCCAATGCCTTCAGCAAAGCGGCTATTAAATGAATATTGTGTGTTATTCAACACACCTGATTGAGTAGTATTAGTTCCATTACCTTCTTTACCTGAGCCTTTCCAATTAGCGGATGCGAAACGTTTCATATTTATATAATTTAATTGTTATTGAAGTTGATTCGATTCTTCCAGTTCTGCAATTCGATTTTCAGGCTCATTGTACTCAATAATAAAATTGTTTTTTCCTAATTCTAATACTGATAAGAAAAGAAAAATTGCCTGTACCCTGTTCTCACATTTTTCAAATACTCTTTCAAAGGCCAGGTTACGATGCTCTCTTGCCATCGACAGCATTTGGTCACGGCTTTGCTCCATCGTGTAGTTATACTGCACTACGGTATGCACCGGTTTGTTGATGCGGTCACTATACTTCTGCATAGCCCTTTCAAAGGCCCGCATCAGTTTAAACATGGTTATGTTTTGTATCTCTGTGCCTTCGCTATCTTCTTCTCCCACCATTGAAAGTTCTTTTTCAATGTTTCCTCTTTTAACCATCAGCATACGTAATGCCTCCATTTCAGCCATCTGGGCAGATGCTTCCTTGAAACGTTTGTATTCAAGAATTTTATTGATCAGCTCTTCTCTTGGATCAATTTCATTTCCCTGTGCATCTATTTCTTTACGTGGCAACAGCATTTTAGCTTTAATCCGCATCAGCGTAGAGATAAATAGAATAAATTCACTGCTGAGCTCAATATTCAACTCTTCGCTTTGGTGTATATAAGCCAAAAAATCATTAATAATTCCAGTGATAGGTATATTGTAAATATCCAGCTCATCTCTTTCAATAAAGAAAAGAAGGAGATCAAAGGGACCTTCAAATTGTGGAAGCTTGATCTGGTACGAAGGGGTCTGCACTTATTTTTGAATTAAGGTAAAAAATAAAGCCCTAAAGGTTATCCAACTAGGATTGAACCCAGTTTTCCACGACTATTTCTTCAGAGAATCCCTGATTTCTCTCAATAATTGAATGTCTTCGGGTGTAGCAGCCGGAGCAGCCTCTTCCTTCTTTTTAGCCGAATTCATGGCTTTAATAATGATAAACAAAACAAAAGCTATCAATATGAAATCTATAACCGCTTGCAAAAACATTCCCACGGGAAAAATTGTTTTTCCAACCGTGAAGCTAACTTCAGACATTCCACCTTTCCCCATTACCATTGCGATAATTGGCATGATGATGCTGTCTGTTAATGCCGTAATAATCTTACCGAAAGCTCCGCCAATTATTACTGCAACTGCCAGGTCAACAATATTTCCCTTCATGGCAAATTCTTTAAATTCCTTAATCATTCCCATAACAAATTATTTTTTTTGATAAATAGTGTAATGCAATAAAATTATATGTTTATTTTAAATCATTACTGTCCGGCAAACATATTAGGCCAAAAAGTTACTCACAACAAACGTTATTTCTTCAATCCAGGAAATTTCATCTCGAGACCTTTTAATAACCCATGTAATTGTTGCGCAATAAGGTATTCTTTATACCAATTTTGGTCGGAGGGAACAATTGTCCATTCTGGGTTATTACAATTATTAAAACAATCTTCATACATCTGCATATAAATATCCCAAAGCTTCGCTTCATCAAAGTCCCTTTCATTATACTTCCACATTTTAGCGGGGTCTTTCATCCGCTCACTCAGTCTCTCATGTTGTTCTTCCGACGAAATATGCAAATAGAATTTAAGGATATGTGTATTATTATGCTCTTGCAACAATTTTTCAAAGTCATTGATAGCATTCATTCTTTTTCTGGCAGTTTCATCATCACACCATTTATGCACTCTGGTAATCAATATATCTTCATAATGTGACCGGTTGAAAACCTGTATCATACCTTTTGCCGGTGCATGCTGATGAATACGCCATAAAAAATCATGCGATAGCTCCTTAGCAGTTGGTGCTTTAAAGGACTGTACGGTAACTCCCTGCGGGTTCATATTCCCAAGTACATTTCTTATTACACCATCTTTTCCGCTTCCATCCATTCCTTGTATTACCACCAATACAGAATGTTTGCCTTCTGCAAATAATAAATTCTGCAAATCATCCAATTCCTCTACCAGTTTTGCAGTTTTTTCTTTTGTTACCGCCTTATCCATTTCCTTTGGCGCCCGGGTAGAAATCTCACTTAGTTTTATTATACTCATATAAATAATTTAATTAAATACTATTGCAATATACTATTTCAATTAAAGTGCATGGCGATATAAAAAATGTAAGACTATTTCACTTGCTTTTAAGACCTTTACCATCCCGGTAAGTACCAGGGCTTATGAGTAATAAATTTCTTTGCTGGTTAATATTCGTTATCCTCTGTATTATATGGGGTAGTTCTTTCAAGTTAATGAAAGATAGCAGTGTGGCATTGAATGCTTCACAAATTGCTGCGCTGCGTATATTTGCTGCAGGGCTTGTATTTCTCCCCTTTGCCATTTTTCACATTTCGAAAATTCCCCGTAAAAAAATTGGTCTTGTTATTTTAAGTGCCATATTTGGAAACCTTTTACCAGCATTTTTGTTCGCTATCGCAATGACAAAAATTGATGGTTCTCTGGGAGGAATTTTAAATTCACTTACTCCGATCTGTGTAGCGGTAATTGGAATCTTTTTCTTTAAGGATAAAATAAAAAAGCAAAAGATTATTGGTGTACTAATTGGCTTCTTAGGTTTGGTGCTGCTGACTGTCATGCCCGCAATAACTGGAGAAAAAAGCATCAGTTTCGACAACTTAAGTTATACACTACTTATCGTATTAGCTACTTTTTTATATGGCATTAATGTAAATATGGTGGGGCATTATTTAAAGGGGCTAAATCCTATTCATGTTGCTACTGTTTCACTTGCCTTTATGGTATTTCCAACGGCAATTGTACTCTGGCAACAAGGGTTTCTGCAACTTGACTTTAATAAGCCTGAAATAGTTGAAGCTGTTGCTGCATCTGCAGCTCTGGGCATTGTTGGCAGTGCAATTGCCACAGCATTATTTTATATCCTTGTTCAAAAGGCAGGTGGTTTATTTGCCTCCTTGGTAACATATGGAATTCCTTTTGTAGCCCTTTCATGGGGCTTTTATGATGGAGAAAAAATTACCTGGATTAAAATTATTTGTCTGGCAATCATATTATTCGGAGTTTACCTTGCTAACAGGCCCGAAAAAAAAGAAAGCAACATCACCTGATGTTGCTTTACAAAAATTTGTTTGTTGTATTAATTTATACGGACATTATTTCTTTTTCTTTTGCTTGCAGGTGCTTTTCTACAATTGCTGTAAAGCTATCTGTAACTTGCTGCACTTCTGCTTCCCCATCTTTAGCGGCATCTTCACTCAATCCGTTTTTTTCTAATTTCTTAATGCCTTCAATCGCATCACGACGGATATTACGGATAGCAATTTTTGAATGCTCCCCTTCGCCCTGGCATTTTTTTACCAGCTCTCTTCTTCTTTCTTCTGTTAATGGTGGTAAGAATAGCCTGATCAAAGCACCATCATTTTGCGGATTAATGCCCATGTTGGCAGCAATAATTGATCTTTCAATAGGCTGCAACATATTGTACGGGCATCCATTACACTAATGTTTGCTACCTGGTTTATCGGCATTGGTGATCCGTAATAATCCACCACCAATCCATCCAGCATTTGCGGGTTTGCTTTTCCTGCCCGAATTTTAACCAGCTCGGACTCAAGGTGATTGATTGCTTTTTTCATGTGGTCTTCTGCCACAGCAACTATTGATGCAATATCTTCTGCCATATAAATTTATTTTATGCTGATGAATTGTATTTAACAAGTGCCTCAGCGGGAGGCAAAGCTAATAAAACAGGTTTATTCTTCCATATTCACAAAAGAGAATAACATTTTATTTAGCATCAAGTTAAATGAAAAAATGCCGGGCAACGCTTTACAATTGCTACCCGGCATTAAATATTTTGAAAACTCTAGTTGTTACTTTCAGCTGCCGCTTCTTTAGTTAATGTTACCACTTTTGTTTTTGTACTCGTTGTGGTAAGTTCTGTTGCACCATTTTTTCTTTTAGAAATAAACATGGTACGGCGACGGGGTCTATTGTAATATAGTAAACCCAAACCTGTGAAAGCAAGGCTAAGTAAAATGAGTAAAAGGTAATTGGGGCCTAATTCTTTTCCGAACCAGCCTAATAATATAAAACCAATATTAATTCCCACACAAGTAAATGTTACGGCGGCATGGCTCATTCCTCTGTCAAGCAATAAATGATGTACATGGTTGCGATCAGGAGTAAAAGGAGACCTTCCTTTTAATATACGGATACTGAAAACCCTTAATGTATCTAATAAAGGAACAATAAGAATAGAAAAACCTACTGCTACAGCAGAGGTAACAGGAACCGTCACGAAAGGCGATTCAGCGACATTAATAAATTTAATTACCAATATGGCGTTTATCAAACCGATCATCAGGGATCCCGAGTCACCCATAAATATTTTGGCTGGCTGATGATTAAAGATCATAAATGCTACTAAGCTCCCTCCCATGGAGAAGGAAAGTAACGCATAAGCCTGGTAATCGATAGCAAAGAAATAGGCTCCAAAAACTGACATGGTAAGTATTCCGAGACTAGCTGCCAATCCATCTACACCATCAATCAGGTTAAATGAATTCATAATTACAATAATTGTGAGATAGGATAATGCTAGGGCAAATCCTTCTGGCAATTCATTAAAACCCATCAGGCCATGCATGCTATCTATTCGAATGCCTCCTAAGTGAATAAGAATCGATGCGGCTATTATTTGACCCACTAATTTTTTACTGGCGGATAGAATAATAATGTCATCTTTAAGTCCTAAGAAGAAGATAACTACTGCTGCTGCAAAGAAGTATTGAAATTCTGGATTAAGATATCCTTGAATGGATAAAAGAGCCGCTAATAAAAAACCGCTAAAAATAGCTACCCCGCCCAGGGATGCAGGAATATCATATAACTTTTTCTGCTCTGCCACCTGTATTATGACAGGGATAGCCAGAAAGGTAATGATAAATGCCACGGAGGCTGTTAATAACACATCAAGCATTAAAGCAGTTTTACACGGTACAAAAATAGGTAATTAGCCTTTCAGTATTTTAAGGTTACAATTCATTAATACAATTATTGCAGTAAGGAAATTGTACACAAAGGATTTTTTGAATTTATTTACAGATTTTACTTACGGTGCATTTTGTATTGAAAAAGGTTGCACTTTTGCACCACTAATCAGAGATTTGAGTCGGCAAGATACAAAAAGTTTAAAAAGAACCTATTTTTTATGGCAGAACTTACCGCTATCGCATCGCAAGTAAGAAGGGATATAGTAAGAATGGTACATGGAGTAAGCAGCGGCCACCCTGGTGGTTCATTGGGTTGCGCCGACTTTCTTACTGCCTTGTATTTCAAAGTAATGAAGCACAATCCATCCTTTAATATGGATGCTACGAATGAGGACGTATTTGTGCTTTCCAATGGACATATTTCACCAGTATTTTATTCCGTATTGGCCCGTTCCGGGTATTTTGATATTAAAGAATTAGCCACTTTCAGAAAAATAAACTCCAGATTACAAGGACATCCGGCTACACATGAACATTTACCGGGTATTCGAATTGCTTCTGGTTCGTTGGGACAAGGAATGAGTGTGGCTATTGGTGCTGCCTTAACAAAGAAATTAAATGGAGAAAAAAATCTTGTTTTCTCTTTACATGGTGATGGTGAGCTGGATGAAGGACAGATTTGGGAAGCTGCTATGTTTGCGGCACACCATAAAGTGGATAATCTTATTTCTACCATCGACTGGAACGGGCAACAAATTGATGGCCCTACCGATAAAGTAATGAACCTGGGAAATATTCAGCAAAAGTTTGATGCTTTTGGTTGGACTACACTTGAAATGAATGGTAATGATATGGATGATGTGGTTGCTGCTCTGGAAAAAGCGAAATCACTAACTGGTCAGGGCAAACCAATTGCTATAATGATGCATACAGCTATGGGTAAAGGTGTTGACTTTATGGAAGGCACTCATGAGTGGCATGGCATCGCTCCAAATGATGAGCAATTAGCCAAAGCGTTGGCACAGTTGCCAGAAACACTGGGGGATTATTAATACTGTCCGAAAGACAGAAAGTCAATAAGTCGGAAAGATTATCTCGCAAAACGCAATAGTCTTTCCGACTCGCTGTTTACCAACTTTAAGACTATTCACTCCGCAACGAAAAATCCTGTGTTGCTGCTTTTCTGGAAGGCAGCCAAGAAGCAATTAATGCTATTACAAAAACAGTACTTCCCACTAGTATAAAATCCATCAACCGAAGTTTGACGGGGAAATAATCTATTAAGAAAGAACCACCAGCCAGTGGAATCAAATGATACTTTATTTGCAGCCATGCAATCAATAACGCTAAAAGCATACCGATGCCGCCTCCAACAAGAGCCAGCAACATTCCTTCACTTAAAAAAACCCGTTGTACAAAGCTTCGATTAGCACCCAATGCATTTAATACGCTGATGTCCTTTTGTTTTTCCAATACCAGCATCGTTAATGCACCAATCATATTAAATGCGGCTACTACTAAAATGAGACAGAGCACTCCATAAATTACCCATCGTTCTGTATTCATCACCGAATACAAACTTTGATTCTGCTGATATTTGTCTTGAACCAAATAACCTTCTCCAAAAATTTGTTGTACCGCTTTTTGTAATTCTTTGGATTCAGTGGGATCTTTCGCTGAAATTTCAACCGCTGTAAAATCATTTTCACCAAGCTTTAATGATTTCTTCATGAAATCAATGTTGGTGATACCATATTTATTATCAAAATCCTGCTGAATTTGAAAAGCGGCAGAAGTCCGGATCGTATCATTGCTGATATCTTCCAGCGGATTGATTTGCTCGCTACTGCTTTTTCTTGGTAAATATATTTTTAACGAAAAAATATTCCTATCTGCTACTATACCTAATGCACCTTCCACTCCTACACCCAATATTAATTTTGGCACTTCTTCATCTCCTATATCATACTCGCCGTTCCACAAATTATCTGCCACACCGGTAACATAACGGTAATTTTCATCTACTCCTTTCAAATAAATGACAGATTGGTTCTCGCCATTTTGCACCAATGCTTTTTCTTCTACTACTAAGGAAAAGTTTTTAACGCTACTAAGCCCTTTCAGCTTTTGTAGTTGTTCCGGCGATACAATAATGGATTTTCCTGCAGATGCAGAAACTTTTATATCCGTATAAAAAGTAGAATACAATGATTTCACTAATCCTTCAAAGCCATTAAATACACTCAGCACCAGAATCAATGCCATTGTACCAATTATCATGGCAGCAATACTCGTCCATGCAATAATATTTATTGCATTGGTAGATTTTTTGCTTTTAAAATATCGCCAGGCGAATAGGAAATGCAAGGACTTGGTTAATTAGTAGATTAATTAATATGATGCAGGAGGATTTTCATCTTTGTTTTTCTTCTCCTCATTTATCTGCTTGAAAATTTCTTCCATTTTAAAAACATGATCCAGTGTATCATCTTTAAAAAATTTGAGTACCGGTATGCTGCGCAATTGATGACGAACCCGGGTTGCCAGTTCTTTTTTTATTTCGTGGTGGCGTTCCTCAATTTTTTTGATGGCTGCTTCAGAATCCTTAACCTGAAAAAGACTCAGGTAAAACCTTGCCTCCAATAAGTCTGGTGTTACTTTTACGGATGATATAGAGACCATTCCCCCATCAATCATGCTCAATCCCAATTTCTGAAAAATCAAGTTTATTTCTTCGTTCAAAAGTCCTGCAATTTGTTTTTGCCTTTTACCTTCTTCCATGTGTTTCAATTATTTTAATAATGATCGCTTATTCCAGACGGAACAAAGGTAATCTTGTTATCAACAGTTTGTTGTAACAGGTTTTCATTCTCCCTGATATTTTCTCTAACTGCTTCAGTATGATAGAGGTGATAGGTAACAGCTCCGAATTTTATAAACCGAAGGCTGACACCAGCATTAGAAAGGCGGGCTGCCAGGTCATTATCTTCTTTGCCCCAGCCTTTAAACTCTTCGTTATAACCATTTACTTTTTCCAGGTCGCTTTTCCAAAAGGCCATATTAGCTCCCAGCACATACCTGTATTGTTTACTACCTCTTTGAGCTAAATAGTTTATCTGCATTAAAAGGAAATTTCTAAAAGCATTAAACCGCTTCCCAAGATGAGGCGAAAAAAATGAAGGCTTGCTAATCTTCTTTTGCTGAATCATTGTTTTAGAATATTCATCATCTAATAAACTTCTTGCCCCGCTGATAAACGTATTTTTTTTCGCCATGCGGACATGATCCCTTATAAAATGTTTGTGAAGGATAATATCACCGTCCGTCTGAATGATATAATCGCCGGAGGCTTTTGCAAAAGATTTATTGCGGATAGCCGCTAACCGAAAACCATCATCTGCCTGCCATACATGAACGATTGGAACCGGTGACTTTGCAGCAAATTCATCCACCAATTGCTTTGTTTCCGGACCAGACCCATCATCGGCAATAACAATTTCTTTGGGTAATACCGATTGGGCCAGCACACCCAAGAGGCAAATACGCAACATATCTGGGCGATTGTAGGTAGAAATAATAAAGCTTGAGGAAAAAGAGTTCATTTGTTCGATCTATCGTTTAGATATTTTTTATTTATCCTTATAAGTCCAACGTTGATTCGCTACTACTTACCAGCTGAATTGATTTAGGTCTCGATTTTTTGAGGAAATATCATCGCTATTTCGCATCAGGTTTGGGGTAAGGTCGTAAAAGTAGTTACTTTGCTCCGTTTAAGCGATATACAGCACAATGAGGAAATATTCACGGATTTTCAATTATTTAAAGAGTTACAAAAGCAAGATTGCACTTTACTTTCTTTGTATCATTCTTTCTGTCGTTTTTGGGATTGTTTCCTTTGCAATGCTATCTCCATTTTTTGATCTGATCTTCAATACGAATGCAGCCAGCTCAGTTCCCAAAGCAGATTCTGCTGCTATGGAGAATTTTCGTAGCCTTATTCTTGGGCAGATACATAACATGAAACCGGTTGCTGCTTTGGGTTTAATTTGTGTAATAATCATCGTTTCTATTTTCCTAAAGAATATTTTTCTATACTTTTCTTTCTATATTCTTAATCCGTTAAAAAATAAAATTGTCAATACACTTCGTTCCGAATTGTATAATAAAATACTAAAACTTCCCATTGGATATTTTACCGAACAGCGAAAAGGTGACCTTATCAGCCGTACCACTAATGATGTTTACGAAGTAGAAGGTTCACTGGTAGGAACATTAGAAGGCTGGGTGCGGGACCCATTAACCATTATCATCAACTTCGCTGTATTATTTTATATCAGTCCGCAGTTAACCATTGCCATCCTGATCTTCATTCCGGTGATTGGTTATATACTGGGCAGAATTTCCCGTTCATTAAAAAAACAATCCAGTGAAGCAGCTATCAAGCAAGGCGAATCATTATCCATACTAGATGAAACATTGAATGGCTTGCGGGTAATAAAGGCATTTAATATTGAATCATTACTTAAGTCAAGATTTGAAAAAACAAATGATGAGCTACTGACCGCTAAAAATAAAATCAGTCGCCGCCGGGATCTGGCTTCTCCTGTTTCTGAATTTTTGGGAGTAATAGTATTTGTGTCCATTCTTTGGTTTGGCGGACAATTGGTATTGGGCAAACAGATACCATTAGCACCGTCAACTTTTTTATCCTACCTCGCTTTATTTTATAATATCATCAATCCTGTAAAATCATTATCTACTTCGTTTAGCAATATGCAAAAAGGTTCTGCAGCCATTTTGCGTATTGAAGAAGTATTAAATACACCTGTAACAGTAGATGATAACCTTACCGGTAAAAAACTTATTTCTTTTAATGAGTCAGTTGAATTTCGCAATGTAAGTTTTGCATATAGTGATGCAGTAATTCTTGACAACATCAATTTCACTGTTAAAAAAGGAATGACCGTTGCATTGGTTGGCTCGTCGGGTGCAGGAAAATCAACACTGGCTGATCTTGTTCCAAGATTTCATGATGTAACAGGTGGAGAAGTATTGATTGATGGAATTAATATCAAAGATTACTCACTTCATTCTGTTCGCAGTCAGATGAGTATTGTAACGCAGGAACCGATTTTATTTAATGACAGCATCGCCAATAATATTGCACTGGGACAGCAAGGAGCCACCGAAGAACAAATAATTGAAGCTGCTAAAATTGCCAATGCCCATGATTTTATTATAAAAAAAGATGGTGGCTATGATAGCAATATTGGCGACCGGGGAAGCAAATTAAGTGGTGGCGAGCGGCAGCGATTGACAATTGCGAGAGCCGTATTAAAAAACCCTCCGATCCTTATTTTGGATGAAGCAACTTCTTCGCTTGATACAGAAAGTGAACGATTAGTGCAGGATGCTATTAATAATATGATGCAGAACCGTACCAGTATAGTTATTGCACATCGACTTTCTACCATTCGCCATGCAGATGAAATTATTGTTTTACAAAAAGGAAAGATAGTAGAACGAGGAAACCATGAACAGCTGCTGTCGCAAAATGGATTTTACAGAAAGTTGGTGGAGATGCAGGAAGTGAGGTAGATTCAATTACCGACATAGCCTTTCAATAATGGCTTTGTGTGCAGGATATTCCCTAGCTAATTCAATTGCATTTGCCAATTCAAAGTCGGCAAAATCAAATCCCGGTGAAACAGTACAGCCAACAAATGAAAAAGCAACTCCGCTAACCGGCTCGGATGCAAACCAACAACCACCAGGAACTACCAATTGAAAAGAACTATCATCAGTAATTTCATCACCCAATGTCAATACTTCTAAATTGCCATCATGATGGATGATGTAAATATTCAGATTTCCTCCCGTATAAAAATGCCAGACCTCATCACTTTTGATACGATGAAAAGCGGAAAAATTTCCTTGCTCTAATAAAAAATAGATGGCTGTACTGAAATAGCGATCATCAGAGAATCTTTCCGGCAATGCAGCAGCAGGTATTCTTTCGTTTGAAATATAAGTTTGTTTGTAGAAGCCACCTTCGGGGTGAGGAGTCAAGTCATATTTTGCAATAAGAGAAGCAACAGAAATTGTCATACTACGTAAATAAAAATTCAAGAACGAAAGATTCGCAGACTTTTACTATTTTAAAAATGCTCTTATTTTAAAACTTCTCTCGAGATTACCAATTTCTGTATCTCACTGGTTCCCTCTCCAATCGTACACAACTTAGCATCCCTATAAAATTTTTCTACAGGAAAATCTTTGGTATAACCATAGCCGCCATAAATCTGCACCGCATCGTTAGCCGTTTTCACCGCTACTTCGCTGGCATAATATTTTGCCATGGCTGCTTCTTTGGTCATCGGGAGTTTTCGTTCTTTTAGATCGCAAGCCTGCAGAATTAATAGATCAGCTGCGGCAATTTCCGTAGCCATATCGGCCAGTTTAAAAGATATTCCCTGGAAACTGGATATAGGTTTATCAAACTGGTAACGTTCTTGTGAATACTGAAGAGCAGCTTCATAAGCACCTTTTGCAATTCCGAGTGAAAGGGAGGCAATTGAAATTCTTCCGCCATCTAATATTTTCATAGCTTGTTTAAATCCATCTCCCACTTCTCCTAAGCGATTGGCATCACTAATTCGGCAATTATCAAAAACCCCAACTTATTTTCTTTCTTGCCTGCACTAAACCCTTTTGTTCCTTTCTCTACTACAAAAGCTGTTGAATTATTTTTTGCTCTTGGCTCTCCGGTCCTGCAAACCACTACTGCTACATCACCGCTCTTACCATGGGTAATAAAATTTTTCGTTCCGTTAATTATCCATTCATCGCCATCTTTTACAGCAGTGCATTTCATATTCCCTGCATCGCTGCCGGTGTTTGCTTCTGTTAAACCCCAGGCACCAATCCACTCAGCAGTTGCTAATTTTGGCAACCATTTTTTCTTTTGCTCTTCATTTCCAAAACTCATAATGTGGCCGGTACAAAGTGAATTATGTGCTGCTACACTCAAACCAATAGAACCACATACTTTAGAAATTTCAACAATTACTTCTTTATATTCATAATAAGAAAGACCTGCCCCACCATATTCTTCCGGCACCAGCACACCCATTAATCCAAGTTTGCCCATCTCTTTAAAAACAGCAACAGGAAATTCCTGGCTTTCATCCCACTCCATCACAAATGGTTTGATATATTGTTGCGCAAAATCTTTAGCTGTTTGGGCTACCTGTTGAGTAAGTTCTGATTGTTGAAAATTCATAATGATCGTTAGCGTTTAATATTAATAACTGTGCCACTCCAATGAGGGGTGGCACAGTGTATACCTTCATATAAAGCAAGCAACTTTTAAAGGCTAGTGCAAGATAAAGAAAAATATACAGAACTAACAAGTGTTAGCTAAAAAACGATTTTGTGAAAATATCGGGCTTAGAAATTAAGAACTAACCCATCATAAGCCAGGTGAATATTTTCGGGCAACTCCGCCTCAATTTCTTCATGAAGTCCAAGCTGATGGGAAACATGAGTGAAATAAGCTTTAGGAACTTTTAATTCCTGCGCCAACGCTGTTGCCTCGCCTAACGTAAAATGTGAAATATGCTTTTGCTTACGTAGGGCATTTAGCACCAATACATCGCTACCTCGTATTTTTTCTTTTTCGACCTCATCAATTCTGTTGGCATCTGTGATATAAGTAAACTTGCCAAACCGGAAACCCATCACCGGCATTTTTAAATGCCAAACTAATATGGGGGTGATTGGAATATCACCAACCACAAAAGGTTCCGAAGTAATTGTATTCAAATTTAATTCTGGTATGCCGGGATACTTTGTATCAGAGAATGCATAATAAAAATCTCTTCGCACTGCTTCTTCCGTTAATGAATCAGCATATATTTCAATTGGCTTTTTGGTCAGGTAGTTAAATGCTTTAATATCATCTAACCCTGCCATGTGGTCTTTGTGGGGATGAGTGAATACTACTGCATCGAGATGTTTTACTTTTTGTCGCAACATCTGGTAACGAAAATCAGGTCCGGTATCAACTACCAAAGAAGTTTTTTCAGATTGTACTAAAATGCTGGAGCGAAGCCGATTGTCCTTCTTATCGGTGGAGCTGCAAACTTCACAATTACAACCGATCATAGGCACTCCACTGCTGGTGCCAGTACCGAGGAAAGTTACTTTGATAGAAGGATAGCTCACCCTGTAAAAATAAGCCCGCCTTACCATTATTTAAAAAATGAAAAAGTCGGGCAGGAAATGAGAAAGCAAATTCCTCTGCTATTCTTAAAGCATGTTAGCTACTTCTGGCAAATGCTGAATAGAATTCCTGCAGTACAAGTGTGCGACGCAAGGGACGATGATACAAGTAATAAAGCTGGGTAAAAAATATGTATGCCGCTTTACTTCTCGTTCAACTCAACTTTGGAAATAATATCTGCATGAATTTTTGCAGATTCCGGTGTAAGTAATTCCGTATTGATATCAAGCTGTGGAATTAGATCAATAAGTGTATTGATGCGGCCTTCTATTTGCAAAAACTTGTTCAATACCACTACTTTTTTAGCCTCTAAAATGCAATAGCCACTTTGAAAAGTACCTCTTTCATAGCGAAGCACATAACCAGCTTGTTCGGGAATAGCTTCTAATTTATCGAGAGTCGTTTGTGTGTATTTCATAGTGAATGGTGTACAGTCAATTGTGAATTATTTACGCAAATATAAAATTTACTGCCTTGATAATGGTTTAATGAAAAAGGTTGTTTTCCACAACCCATTCACTATTCACCATTGACAGTTCACTCTACTTACTCTCCATCTTTATTACCGGCACTATCATTTCCTCAAGACTAACGCCTCCGTGCTGAAAAGTATTTTTATAATAATTCACATAGTAGTTATAGTTGTTCGGGTAGCAAAGAAAACTGTCTTCTTTGGCAAAAATGAAGGATGAATTAATAGTTGGCGATGGCAACCCAATATCTCTCGGTTCACGGTAAGCCAGCACTTCTTTGGGTTCATAGTTCAAATTTCTGCCATGCTTATAGCGCAAATTGGTGGTAGTCTGTTTATCGCCAACAACTTTATATGGCGTTTTTACTCTCACACTACCATGGTCTGTAGCCAATACAATTTTAATTCCCTTATCTGCAATCTTTTTTAATGCCTGGTGCAGGGTAGTGATGCTACGATAACTCATTTCATCTCCCGCCAGTTCTTTCAAAACTTCCATTTCTGTTCGGGCATGGCTAAGCATATCTACAAAGTTGTAAACAATAACATTCAAATCGTTGTTCAAAAGATTATGAATATTATTTACCAACTCAAGTCCCGCATGATTGTTTACTACTTTGGTATAAGAAACTTTTAAATCTCCTTGGCCTGCTTTCTTAAGTTGAGTTCTAAAAAACTCTTCTTCATGTAAATTTTTTCCGCCCTCCTCTTCATCATTTTTCCATTGGAGCGGAAAATTCTTTTCAATTTCAACCGGCATCATTCCCGCAAAAATGGCATTGCGGCAATACTGTGTTGCGGTAGGCAAAATGCTATAAAAGCTTTCCTCTTCTAATATGCGGAAGCTTTCAGAAAATATTGGCTGTATGGCTTTCCATTGATCAAAACGAAGGTTATCTATCAGGATAAAAAATAGTGGTGTGCCTTTTTCTACATGCGGCAACACTTTAAACTTCATTAGTGAGTGGCTCATTACCGGGCCATTGGTGCTTTTCGGTCCCACCCAACTGGCATAGTTTCTGGAAACAAATTTAAAGAACTCTGTATTGGCTTCACTTTTCTGGCTTTGTAATATTTCTTGCATTTCGGGACTATCACTTTTCTCCATTTCCAGCTCCCAATACACCAATTTCTTATAAATATCCATCCACTCATTATGATCGGGATTACTGTTGAGTGCTGTAAATAGGTGACGGAACTGCTGTTGGTATGCAGTAGTAGTTTTTTCTGCCACTAATCTTCTATTGTCCAATATCTTTTTTAAGCTGAGCCAAACCTGATTAGGATTTACAGGTTTAATAAGGTAATCGCTTATTTGAGAACCAATGGCATCATCCATTAAGTTCTCCGTTTCATTTTTTGTTATTAGTACAATCGGCAGCGATTGTTTAAGCTCTTTAATTTTTGCTAATGTTTCCAACCCGGTTATGCCAGGCATGCTTTCATCGATCAATACTACATCCACAGGGTAAAAGTTTGCACTTCATATCCTTTATTCTCCAAAAACATTTTTTGTGATTGAAGACTTTCAATTTCATCATCTACCCAAATAATTTTTGCTACTGGCATTCTATTACTTATTTAATAAACTTTCAAAAATACTCTTGTCACCTTTTATTATTCGCTTTTTTGCAGGTATAAGTAATTGTATCGTTACCTGCCCATTATTTTTCCTTAATTCGTCAAATGCTTTGTTATCTATGGTAGGAAAATTGTACCCTATAACTATTCTTATTAACCCCATACCAACACCAAATTCTGGTCGAACCTTAAAGTTACCCTTTTTAAAATCAGTATAATAAATCATTGAGAGTCCAAAATCAAAAAGATAATGAATGTAGGCCCCTATTTTGGTTCCATAAATGTTGCTATCGCCAATGTAAATTTCCTCGGCAGCAAATACCCCTATAGAAGCCGGGCCATGCATCCCGTAATAATGTATAGACCTAGCCAAGCCGATTTCCAAGTAACGAATATATTCGTCTTCTTTTACGTTTCCTTGCCATGAAACCCCTGTAAGAATTTCAGACTTTTTGTATGTCTTGAATAATCTATTAGAATTATAGTTTCTAATTTTTATAGAATCTAACTGCTGTGCAAAAGAGCTATAATTACCGCAGGTTAGTACAAGTAAAAATGTAATATTTGCAATAATTATCTTCAAGGATTTAAAAATAAAAACTGTCTGCAATATTCGTTTCTGAAAAATACAGATTTAGTTTTTTTAACACAGTTACAACAATGTCAACCGTCCGCAAAATAATCAACGACCCCGTTTATGGTTTTATTACCATCGACCACCCGTTGATCTTACAAATCATCTCTCATCCCTATTATCAGCGTTTGCGGAACATTCACCAGATGGCATTTGCGCATTTAGTGTATCCCGGGGCTGTACATTCCCGTTTGCATCATTCTCTTGGTGCATACCATTTAATGTGTTTTGCGTTGAACGAACTAAAAGGCAAAGGCATTGAAATAACAGCTGAAGAAGAGTTAGGAGCAAAAGTTGCCATATTATTACATGATATTGGACATGGACCATTTTCCCATGCTCTGGAAAGTGAGCTGATAACAGATGTACATCATGAAACCATCTCCATTTTGCTGATGGAAAAATTGAATGAGGCTTTTGATGGACAATTAGCCACAGCAATAGACATTTTTACAGATAAATATCCCAAAAAATTTTTGCACCAATTAGTATCTGGTCAGCTCGATGTTGACAGACTGGATTATTTGAACCGGGATAGCTTTTTTACTGGTGTTGCAGAAGGTGTAATTGGATACGATCGTATCATTAAAATGCTAACTGTAAAAGACGGCCAATTAATGGTAGAAGAAAAAGCCATTTACTCTATTGAAAAATTTTTAGTGTCCCGACGCTTAATGTACTGGCAGGTTTACTTGCATAAAACAGTGGTGAGTGCTGAACAAACACTGCAAAAAATATTGCACCGGGCTAAAGAAATAAAGGCCACAGCCCCCTCTCCATTTTTAGATGTTTTTTTAACCTTGCAGGATGGCAAACAAGTGGCTATTAATGAATGGCTTTTTGAGTTTTGCCAGTTAGATGATTATGACATGATGGGTGCTGTAAAATTTTGGCAAATGCATGATGATAAAATACTATCAACCCTTTGCCGGTCATTAGTGGAGCGAAATTTGCTAAAAGTAAAACTGCAGGCTACTCCATTTTCTGCTACAATTGTAGAAGAAAAAAGAAAAGAGGCAGCGGCTACACTTGAAATTACAGAAGAAGAAGCCAACTATTTTGTATTTACTGGCGAAACCAGCAATACAACATATAACTCAAAAGATGAACGAATCAATATCCTTTTTAAAGATGGAACAGTAAAAGATATATCGGCTGTTGACAATGCGTTGATTCAGCAGAACCTCAGCGGCACAGTTAAAAAATATTACATTTGTTACCTAAAAAATTCATAGTTTATAGTTCATTGTTAATAGATTAACTACTCTTTTCCATGAACCAAGTCCTATAAACCATTAACCAAAAATAAAACATGCAATTTCCTGCAGCACAAATAGCCTTAATCGTTAGTGGAAAAGTAGAAGGAAACCCTGAAACTTCAGTTGACTCTTTTGGAAAAATTGAAGAAGCCAAAGAAGGACAGTTAACATTTTTCGCTAATCCTAAGTACGAAGATTTTTTATATAGCACTAAAGCTTCTGTTATTATTTTAAATGAGGCATATGAGTTAAAACACCCAGTTACTGCATCCTTAATAAGAGTACCTGATGCATATACCGCATTTGCCACACTGCTCAGCAAGTACCAGGAAATAATGCAACAGCAACTAACCGGTATTCAACAGCCCTGTTATATTGCAAAGACCGCTTTGTATGGACAAAATGTTTTTATCGGCGCCTTTGCTTACCTGGGCGAAAATGTAAAAATCGGCAACAACACTAAAATTTATCCCAACGCATATGTGGGCGATAATGTTATTATTGGTGATAACACTATTATCCATCCCGGAGTTAAAATATATAACGATTGTAAGATTGGAAATAATGTTGTCATTCATGGAGGCACCATTATAGGTAGCGATGGATTTGGTTTTGCGCCGCAAGCCGATGGTAGTTTTAAAAAAGTACCACAGATTGGAAATGTAATTATTGAGGACAATGTGGAAATAGGCTCCAACACCACTATTGACAGAGCTACAATTGGCTCTACCCTAATTAAAAAAGGTGCAAAATTGGATAACTTGATACAGATTGCACATAATGTAGAAATTGGAAACAGTACAGTAATTGCTGCGCAAGCAGGCGTAAGCGGCAGTACTAAAATTGGTAATGGCGTAATGATTGGTGGGCAAGCTGGTATTGTTGGCCATATACAATTAGGCGATGGCGCCAAAGTAAATGCACAAAGTGGCGTTAGTAAATCAATAGAGTCTGGCAAAGCTGTTACCGGTTCACCGGCCTTCGATTATACATCTGCATTACGTAGCCAGGCAGCGAGCCGCAAACTTCCAGAACTTGAAAAAAGAGTTAAAGAACTGGAAGCATTGGTAAAGCAGTTACTCGCAGAAAAGGTATCTTAGTATAATTTTTATTTTTGCCATGAAAATCTGTGGGTTCACTTTTATTCGCAATGCTGTAAAATTCGATTACCCGGTTATTGCATCCATCACTTCAATTTTACCGATCGTGGATAAGTTTATTGTAAGTGTAGGTAATTGTGATGATGGCACTTTGCAATTAATTGAATCAATAAATTCTCCAAAAATCCAAATCGTACATTCTGTTTGGGACGAATCCCTAAAAGAAGGTGGAAGAGTATTGGCCAGTGAAACCGATAAAGCATTAGCACAGGTATCACAAGAATATGAGTGGGCTTTTTACTTGCAAGCAGATGAAGTGGTACATGAAAAGGATTTACCAACCATTGTTGATGCCGCCACTAAATATGCTGATAATAAAAATGTTGATGGCCTGCTGTTCAATTACAAGCATTTCTATGGCACCTACGATTATATCGGCGACTCAAGACGATGGTACAAAAATGAGATCAGGATAGTGCGAAACAATAATAATGTTGTCTCCTATCGTGATGCGCAGGGCTTTCGAAACAAACAAAATAAAAAATTAAGAGTAAAGAAAATTGATGCCTCTATTTATCATTATGGTTGGGTGCGGCATCCACATGAGCAATTAAAAAAGTATAACAATTTTTCTGGTCTGTGGAATGGCATCGATTATCAAGAATCGGTTATTACTGATAAAGACCAATATGATTATTTTAATAACACCGATTCAATTGATCTATTCAAGGGTACACATCCGGCAGTAATGCACAAAAGAATTGCCGAAAAAAACTGGCATATCGACCTTGATACTTCCCAAACCCGATTTTCCTTTAAAGACAAGCTGTTGCACAAGTTGGAAAAATTAACCGGAAAAAGATTCTTCGGATACAAGAACTATAGAATTATCTGACTGGTATAAAGCTGTGAATGGTAAATCCTATCTTTGCCCGCATGATAACTTCAGCAGAAAATAAGACAAATACGGGTACCATTATCTCCCCGGACTTCAATCCTGATAAGCAACATACACTGAAAACAGCTGTTACAATTTCAGGTACAGGATTGCATACCGGTATCATGGCAGACTTAACATTGAATCCTGCTGCATCTGGATTTGGTTTCCAGTTTCAACGTGTTGATTTGCCAAATCAGCCTGTTATAAAAGCCGATTGTGATTTGGTAACTGATGTAAGTCGTGGAACCACTTTAGAAAGCAATGGCGTTAAAGTAAGCACCGTTGAACATGTACTGGCCGCATTGGTAGGAATGGGAGTAGATAATTGCTTATTGGAAATTAATGGCCCTGAAATGCCAATCATGGATGGTAGTTCTGCACCATTCGTAGCATTAATAGAAAAAGCTGGCGTTGCAGAACAAGATGCTGCTAAAGTTTGGTACAGTATTGATGAAAATATTTATCACTATGACGAAGATAAAAGAGTAGAGATGGTAGCAATGCCTTCTACGGAATACCAGGTAACTACGTTAATTGATTTCAACTCACCTGTATTGGGAACACAACATGCGGGCCTGAAACATCTCGCCGATTTTAAAGAAGAAATTTCTCCCTGTCGTACCTTTTGCTTCTTACATGAATTAGAAATGTTACTGGACAATAATTTAATAAAAGGTGGTGATGTAAATAATGCCATTGTTATCGTTGACAAGCCTGTTGATGATAAAGAGATGGAACGATTGAAAAAAATATTCAATAAAGATAAAATTGAAATAAAGAGTGAAGGCTACCTAAACAACCTTGAATTACATTTTCCAAATGAACCAGCCCGTCATAAGGTATTGGATGTAATTGGAGACCTTGCTTTGATTGGTTATCCCATAAAAGGAAGGATCATTGCTAATCGCCCCGGCCATAGCAGCAACGTAGAATTTGCAAAAAAAATCAAGCAATACATCAAAAAAAATAAACACACCAAGGGCATCCCAGTATATAACCCTAACCTGCCGCCGGTGTATGACCAACAGTATATTGAAAAAAAATTACCACATCGTTACCCCTTTGCATTAGTAGATAAGATCATTGAATTAAGTGATACACAAATTGTAGGTATAAAGAATGTAACTTTTAATGAATGGTTTTTCCAGGGACATTTTCCGGGCAATCCTGTAATGCCAGGTGTATTACAAATTGAAGCACTGGCGCAATGTGGCGGCATATTAGCCATTAATCTTAGCGGCGAAGGTAGTTACGACACGTATTTCCTGAAGATCGATAACTGCAAATTCAAGAACATGGTAAAGCCGGGAGATACATTAATTCTGAAAATGGAATTGAGTGCTCCCATCCGCAGAGGAATCTGCGAAATGAAAGGCACTACCTATGTAGGAAATAAGGTTTGCGCTGAGGCTGATCTGGTAGCGCAGATCGTAAAAAGATAAAGTCCTAAAGTCTATAAATTTACTCAATTAATAATAGTTCTTTTAGATACGAAAAAATGCCCTAAAACAGGGCATTTTTTCGTTATCCACAGTAACCTAAAATAGGTGTAAAAAGAGCATTTAAAAACCCATTTCACCACCTCATTTCCGTAAATTTGTGAGTTCTATTTTCCCAATACAAAAACATAGGATTTTACCATTTTTATGACCACAGAAGCTAAAGAAAAAGCAGCCGCAATTTCGGCCGGTTACAGTGCCGATAGTATTCAAGTTCTAGAGGGTTTAGAAGCCGTTCGTAAACGACCGGCGATGTACATCGGTGATATTGGTGTAAAAGGATTACATCACCTTGTTTACGAGGTGGTAGATAACTCTATTGATGAAGCATTGGCTGGTTATTGCAAAAACATTTTCGTTACCATACATGAGGATAATTCTATTTCCGTAGAAGATGATGGCCGTGGTATTCCTACTGCCATGCACACAAAAGAAAAACGTAGTGCATTAGAAGTGGTAATGACAGTACTGCATGCGGGTGGTAAATTCGATAAGGGTTCGTATAAAGTATCCGGTGGTTTGCATGGCGTAGGTGTAAGTTGTGTAAATGCATTAAGTAAATTATTATTGGTAACAGTAAAAAGAGACGGAAAAATTTTCGAGCAGGAATATAAAATTGGTGTACCTCAATATGCCGTTAGAGAAGCTGGTGTAAGTGATGTAACAGGAACCAAAGTTCATTTCT
>LNFM01002440.1_pt1 | contig 38977 bp, 32 predicted proteins | sample 596031 | NCBI WGS metagenome assembly LNFM01 (sample SAMN04254537, study PRJNA301005) | activated carbon metagenome | isolation source: dual media filters at the Ann Arbor, Michigan drinking water treatment plant | place: USA: Ann Arbor | reverse complement strand
GGCGGTATTCGAACTTGTCCACCGCCTTCATCAGGCCGATGTTGCCTTCCTGGATCAGGTCCAGGAACTGCAGGCCGCGGTTGGTGTACTTCTTGGCAATGGAGATCACGAGGCGCAGGTTGGCCTCGATCATTTCCTTCTTGGCATCGCGCGAGGTGGCTTCGCCCTCGTTCATGCGCTTGTTGATGTCCTTGAGCTCGGCCAGCGGCACCACCACGCGCGCCTGCAGGTCGGTCAGCTTTTGCTGCAGTTCCTGGATGGGCGGGATGTTGCGCGCCATCACGGTGCTCCAGGGCTTGCCGGCGGCGGCCTGCTTTTCAACCCACTTCTGGTTGAGCAGGTTCGGCGGGAATTCCTTGATGAAGGTTTCCTGGGGCATGCCGCACTTGTCCACGATGATGCGACGCAGCTCGCGCTCTTTCTTGCGCACGTCGTCCACCTGGCCGCGCACCATGTCGCACAGCTTCTCGATGGTCTTGGCGGTGAAGCGGATGGTCATCAGCTCGGCCGACAGGGCCTGCTGGGCCTTCACGTAAGCAGGGGTGCCGTAGCCTTCCTTGTCGTACACCTTGTGCACTTTTTCGAACAGCTCGCGCAGCTTGTCAAAGCGCTCCAGCGCCTGCTTCTTGAGTTCTTCGAGCTTCTTGGTCAGGGCCTTGCTGCCGCCCTTGCCGTCGTCATCGTCGGCTTCGTCGAATTCGTCGAAGTCTTCTTCGGCCACATAGTCGTCGGCCTCGTTGGGGTTGGAGAAACCGTCGACGATGGTCGAGATGACGACCTTGCCTTCGCGGATGTCCTCGCCCATGTTCAGGATTTCGGCGATGGTGGCGGGCGATGCGCTGATCGCCTCCATCATGGCCATCAGCCCGCCTTCGATGCGCTTGGCGATTTCGATTTCACCTTCGCGCGTCAGCAGCTCCACGGTGCCCATTTCGCGCATGTACATGCGAACGGGGTCGGTGGTGCGGCCGAATTCCGAGTCCACGGTGGACAGCGCTGCTTCGGCGGCTTCTTCGGCTTCTTCCTCGGTGGCGCCGGCGGGGGCGTTGTCCGTGATGATCAGCGCTTCGGCGTCGGGCGTTTGCTCGTACACCGCCACGCCCAGGTCGTTCAGGGTGGTGATGACGGCTTCAAGGGTTTCGGCATCGACCAGCTTGTCGGGCAGGTGGTCGTTGATTTCAACGTGCGTGAGGTAGCCGCGGGTCTTGCCCAGCTTGATCAGGGCTTTGAGGCGCTGGCGGCGCTTTTGCATGTCTTCTTCGGACAGGACGGTCTCGTCCAGGCCGAATTCCTTCATCAAGGCCCGTTCCTTGGCCTTGCTGATCTTCATGCGCAGTGGCTTGACCTTCTCGACCGTGGCCGCCACTTCCGTGGTTTCCTCGACCTCGCCTTCCAGGTCGGCTTCGATGTCCGACAGGTCGGCGTCGTCGGAACTCACGTCATCGCCAGAGGCTGCCTTGGGCTTGCGGCCGCGCTTGGCAGGCACCTTGGCTTCGCCGGTGGCGGAAGCGGCCTTGGCCGGGCGGCCAGGCTTCTTCTTGGGGGCTTCTTCTTCGTCAGACACAGCAACTGCCTTGGCACGGGCAGGCTTTTTCTTCAGCAATTCATCGGCAGCTTTGGTCAGCTCGGCAGAACTTTTCACGGACACGGTTTTGACTTTCTTGGCTGCTGCAGCGGGCGCAGGCGCGGCCTTCTTGGGCGCGGCCTTGGCGGGGGCCTTGGCAGCAGGGGTGGACACGGCCTTGGCGGCGGTTCCCGGGGTTGACTTGAGCGGCTTCGCGGACTTTTGAGCGGGCATGGGCAACCTCAGAATCAAAAACGGACACAAAGAAAACGCAAGCGCCTCGGGTCCCGGCGCGGGTGGCAACGCGAAGCTGAACAACGGGCTTCGCGCTTTGAGGAGAGGTCCTCAGGGGCAAGATGTCTGGGCGAACATTTGGTGTGCAGTCCTTGCGATGGTTGAGCTCTTTGTGCGCGTGTGTCACGGTGGCCCGGTTCGGAGGTGCTGCTGTCGCTCTTGCCGATAACTAACCCTACATTATACCGCGCGGGGTGATTTCAAGAGGTCTTGGACAGGTTCTTGTCCAGCCCATCGCGCAACATGGCGCGCAACACCGTGCGTTTTTGTTCCATGGCGCGGTAGCGGTCGAGCGCGGTGGGGTCCTGCTCGGCCTGCAGCACCAGCACCTTTTGCTGCTCTTCAATGGCCTCGATCTGCATGCGGCACAGCAGGTCGCGCAGCTCGCGGCGCAGCTCGGCCAGGTCGCCCTCGGTCTGCGCGTGCGAGCCGGTCATCATCTTCACGGCAAAGGCCTCGCACTCGTGGTCGCGCAGGCTTTCGCGCAGCACGGCCCAGGCCTGGGGTCCGTGTTCGTGGAACTGCGCTTCCAGCCAGGCAAACAGCGTGCCGTGCGGCGCCGGCTGCGCGCACAGGGCGTCATGGTCGTCGTGGGTCAGGTCCTCCAGAAAGGCCATGTGCGACAGCAGCAGGCGCGCGGCATGGTCGGCGCGGCTCACGGCCGGGGTGCGCGGCAGGCGCGGCTGGGGCGGCCAGGGCGCATCGCGGTCCTTCTTCTTCCAGTTGCCGCCGCTGCCTTTCCAGTCGGGATTCTTGCGAAACGGCGGCTTGCCGTACGCGGCGTAGGCGCCGTAGCCCCCTGCGGGCTCGGGCTGCCAGTGGCCGGATGGGGCGCCCATGTCGGGTGGCATGTCGCCCCAGTCGGGCGGGCCATCCTGCATGTCGCCACCGCTGGCCGGGGCCTGGCTGTACTGTTGTGCGGGCCGTTGGCCCATGCCCGCTGGCTGCTGCTGGGGCACGCGCGGCGCCTCTCGCGCGGCCGCCTGGCCCCACAGGTCCGAAAGATCCTGCGCCTTGAGCTGGGTGAGCTGGGCCAGCTCGCCCAGCAGCTGGCGCTTGAGCGCGCCGTCGGGCAGGGCCGTCCACAGCGTGCGCGCCTGGCTGGCCATGCGGGCGCGGCCTTCGGCGGTGGCCAGGTCGCAGCTGTCGCTGGCGGCCTCGATGAGGAAGCGGCTCAGCGGCACGGCGTCGCTCACATGGCGTGCAAACGCGTCGGTGCCGTGCTCGCGGATGAAGCTGTCGGGGTCGTGCTCGGCCGGCAGAAACAGAAACTTGATGCTGCGTGTGTCGCTGGCGTGGGGCAGGGCGCCGTCCAGCGCCTTGCGGGCGGCGCGGCGGCCGGCGGCGTCGCCGTCAAAGCTGAAGACCACGGCTTCGGTAAAGCGCAGCAGCTTTTGCACATGGTCGGGCGTGCAGGCGGTGCCCAGCGTGGCCACTGCGTTGGGGAAGCCGAGCTGCGCCAGCGCCACCACGTCCATGTAGCCCTCGGTGACCAGCGCGTAGCCGGCTTCGCGAATGGCAGTGCGCGCCTCGAACAGGCCGTACAGCTCGCGTCCCTTGTGGAACACGGGGGTTTCGGGCGAGTTCAGGTACTTGGGTTTTTCATCGCCCAGCACGCGCCCGCCAAAGCCGATGCATTCGCCCTTGACGTTGCGGATCGGGAACATCACCCGGTCGCGAAACCGGTCGTAGCGCTTGCCGCCGTCGTCCTCGCTCACGATGACGAGCCCGCTTTCTTCCAGCAGCGGGTCGTCGTAATGCGGGAACACACTGGCCAGGCTGCGCCAGCCCTCGGGCGCGTAGCCCAGCCCGTAGCGCTTGGCCACGGTGCCCGACACGCCCCGCGCCTTGAAGTAGCCAATAGCCCGCTGCGATTCGCGCAGGTGGCGGCGGTAGGCATCAGCCGCCTTCTCCAGCACATCGGTTAGCGTGGCCTGCTTCTGGCGGGCGGCAGCGGCGCGCTCTTTTTCCTGCGGGGAGATGTCGTCGTCGGGCACCTGCAGGCCCACCTGCTGGGCCAGGTCCTGCACCGCTTCCACAAAGCCCATGCCGGCGTGATCCATCAGGAAGCCGATGGCGTTGCCGTTCTTGCCGCAGCCAAAGCAGTGGTAGAACTGTTTGGACGGGCTGACGCTGAACGACGGTGACTTTTCCCCGTGGAAGGGGCACAGCCCCATGAAGTTGGCCCCGCCCTTCTTGAGCTGCACGTAGCGCCCGACGATCTCGACCACGTCGATGCGCGAGAGCAACTCCTGAATGAATGACTGGGGAATGGACACTGGCGTATTTTGGACCACGGCCGGCGCCTGCCGGGCGGGCGGGGCAAAAACCTGCCCAACTGCAAGCTGTGGCCCGTTCAGCACGCAGTCAGCCCCGGCCGCTGTAATGCCGCGCAACCCACGTTTTTCAGAGGACCCATGCCATGACCTCCATGTACGACCAGAACCTGCCCCGCAACGCGGCCAACCATGCGCCGCTGTCGCCGCTGGGCTTCATCGAACGCACGGCCGAGGTCTACCCCGACCGCCTGGCCATCGTGCACGGCAGCCTGCGCCAGACCTGGGGGCAGACATACACCCGCTGCCGCCAGCTGGCCAGCGCGCTGACCAAGGCTGGTATCGGCAAGAACGACACCGTGGCCGTGATGCTGCCCAACACGCCCCCCATGGTCGAGGCGCACTTCGGCGTACCCATGGCGAGTGCGGTGCTCAATGCGCTGAACACGCGGCTCGACCCCGAAACCATCGCCTTCATGCTGGATCACGGCGAGGCCAAGGCCGTGATCGTGGACCCGGAGTTCAGCGGCACCATGGCCAAGGCCCTGGCGCTGCGCCAGTCCACCGCGCCGATCTTCATCGTGCAAGTGCACGACGACCTGTACGGCCCGCCCGCGCAGGCGCTGGACGCCACCGCGTACGAGGATTTCGTGGCCACCGGCGACCCGCAATTTGCCTGGGAGCTGCCGGCCGATGAGTGGGACGCCATTGCCCTGAACTACACCAGCGGCACCACCGGCAACCCCAAGGGCGTTGTCTACCACCACCGCGGTGCGGCCAGCAACTCCATCAGCAACGTGCTGGAGTGGGACATGCCCAAGCACGCCGTATACCTGTGGACGCTGCCGATGTTTCACTGCAACGGCTGGTGCTTTCCGTGGACGGTGGCGGCCCGTGCGGGCGTCAACGTATGCCTGCGGCGCGTGGATGCGCAGGCGATCTTCGACGCCATCCGCCACCACGGTGTCACGCACTACTGCGGCGCGCCCATCGTGCACGGGCTGCTGGTCAATGCTCCGGCCGCCATGAAAGAGGGCGTGCCCGCGGGCGTGAAGGCCATGGTGGCCGGCGCCGCGCCACCGGCGTCGATGATCGAAGGCATGGAAAAGATGGGGTTCGACCTGACCCATGTGTACGGCCTGACCGAGGTGTATGGCCCTGCCACCGTGTGCGCCAAACACGAGGCGTGGGATGCGCTCGACATCGGCGAGCGTGCCCGCCTCAATGCCCGCCAGGGCGTGCGCTACCACCTGGAGCGCGACGTGCGTGTGCTCGACCCCGAGACCATGTTGCCCGTGCCGCAGGATGGCGAAACCATGGGCGAGATCATGTTCAAGGGCAACATCGCCATGAAGGGGTACCTCAAGAACCCCAAGGCCACCGAAGAAGCCTTTGCGGGCGGCTGGTTCCACAGCGGCGACCTGGCCGTGCAGTACCCCGACGGCTACATCAAGATCAAGGACCGCAGCAAGGACATCATCATCTCGGGCGGCGAGAACATCTCGTCCATCGAGGTGGAGGATGTGCTCTACCGCCACCCCGACGTGCTGGCCGCCGCCGTGGTCGCCAAGGCCGATGCCAAGTGGGGCGAAACACCGTGCGCGTTTGTCGAGCTGAAGGCGGGCGCGCAGACCACGCCCGAAGACATCGTGGCGCACTGCAAGAAGCACCTGGCCGGCTTCAAGGTGCCGCGCGCCGTGGTGTTTGGCGAGCTGCCCAAGACCAGCACCGGCAAGATCCAGAAGTTCGAGCTGCGCAAGCAGGCCGGGTCGGCCGCGGCGATTGATGTGTGATCCCACCGGGTTTGCGTTGATGCCTGCATGGGCCATGCAGGCATGGCCCGAGCGACCCCAGCCCCGCGCCCGGTGTACACACGGCAGGCCCGGTTCCAGCTCCGGCAGATGAGGGCGCCCGGATGCTGCAAATTGCTATTGATTCAATAGCTGTAGAGGATTATGAATCAAGGGCTTGGGGCGGTTTTTGATCAAAATTTTCTTCTACGGTCGTCCGCCGTCCTCTTGTACCGGTGCAATGAAGTGCCTTGCCGGTATGCCGCCGGGGCCGTGGGGCTCGGTGGCTGCGTGGCGGCGCGGGGCTCAGACGGCAGCGCCTTGCATCACCAGCCAGGCCCGCACCGGCATTCCCAGCTTCTGCGCAAACACGCGCGACAGCGCTGACGGATTGGCGTAGCCCAGCTCTGGCGCAATCGACTTGAGCGATCGCCCCGCGCGCAGGTGCGCCTGTGCCAGCGTGAGCCGCCAGTGCGCCAGGTAGTCCGCGGGCGTGTCGCCCACCACCGCCTTGAAGCGCGCGGCAAATGCGCTGCGCGACATGCCCGCCGCTGCCGCCATCTGCGCCAGGCTCCAGGGCTGGCCCGGTGCGTCGTGCAGGGCCGTGAGGGCGCGCGCCAACTGCGGGTCGGCCAGGCCGGTGAGCAGGCCCGGCGGCATCTGGGCCTGTTGCGGGTGGTCCAGCAGCCAGCGCAGCAGCTGCAGCAGCACCACTTCAAACAGCCTGTCGGCCAGCACGCGGTGGCCGCAGCGCAGCCGGTCGGTCTCGGCAAACAGCAGGTCCAGCGACTGCTGCAGGCCATCGACTGCAGAGAGCGGCAGCACCACGATGGGCGGCAACGCGCGCGCCAGCGGGTGGCTGGCGCCGCCTTCAAAGTCCAGCGCCGCGCAGGTGAAATCCGAGCCCTCGGCGGGCGCGTTGTGAAAGTAGTGCTCCAGCGGGCGGGGGTAGAACAGCAGGCTGGGCTCGCATACCTCCAGCCGCTCGGGCGGGCCCGCGTGCGGCTGGTGCGTGACCACCATTTCGCCACGCCGCAGCACATGCAAGAAGCCCCGGCCCGGCGCCGCCGCAAAGTGCGTGACCCCGCACAGCGGCCTGCTGTGGAACAGGTGGGCGCGCACGCGAAATCGCTCCAGCAGCGACGAAAGCCGGTCGAAGCTGGCAGCGGTGCCGTCGCCGGTTTTCGGGTCTGCCGCGGGGGTGGCGATAGAGGAGTGCGGTGCGGCGGGTTCGGTCAGTCGGGCCATGTGATGGACGATTGGGTATCAAAAGTGGATTATTGATGACTAATGGTGCGGCTGTAAACCGGAAACTTCAGGGGTGCCAGACAGCACAGCCGGCTCGGCCCAGGCCACCGGCACCTTGCGTTCATCCATTTCACCGACCTCAAAGGAAGTCACCATGTCCCTCAGCAACACCCCCCGCGTCGCCCTTGTGGACCGCACCGCTGCCACCGGCCCGGCCGGCGCGCTGCTCGACCAGATCCAGGGCGCCTTCGGCACCATCCCGAACATGTTCCGCGCCGTGGCCCATTCGCCCGCTGCGCTGCAGAGCATGTGGAGCGCCTTTGGTGCGCTGGGCGGCGGCGTGATCGGCGCGGCACTGGGCGAGCAGATCGCCGTGGCCGTGGCCAACCGCAATGGCTGCGATTACTGCCTGGCGGCGCACACTGCGCTTGGCCGCAAGGCGGGCGTGAGCGGCGAGGCACTGGCAGCGGCGCAACTGGGCGAGTCATCAGACCCACGCACCGCCGCCGCGCTGCGCTTTGCCCTGAAGCTGGTCGAGGCGCGCGGCCAGGTGAGCGCCGACGACGTGCAGGCGCTGCGCGCACAGGGCTTCACCGACGAGCACATCGTCGAGATCTTGGCGCATGTGGCACTGAACCTGTTCACCAACTTTGCGAACGTGGCGCTGGCGGTGCCTGTGGACTTCCCGGGGGTGGCGCTGCGCACGGCGCGCTGATCGTTTGCGCCGGGCCCTTGCGCCAGCGCGCGGTGATGGAGGCCCGCGCGGTGACGGCCAATTCCTGGCACGCTCCAGGCCACACCGGTGGCCCACGGCCGCCCAGTGATGCCGTCGCCGCCGTCGCCGCCACAATGCAGTGCGCGGGCGTGCGGCGGCGGCGCACCGCTGACCGGCAACAACGGAAGGTTCGGCATGGATTCTGTGTGGTGGGTGGTGGGCCTGGGCGCTGCGGCTGCCGGTTTTGTCCAGGGTCTCTCGGGCTTTGGGTTTGGCATGGTCGCCATGTCGTTCTGGGCCTGGACGCTGGAGCCCCGGCTGGCTGCGGTGCTGGCGGTGTGCGGTGCGCTCACCGGCCAAATGGTCGCGGCGGCCACCGTGCGTCGGGGCTTTGACCGGGTGCGGCTGATGCCCTTTGTGCTGGGTGGCCTGGTCGGCATACCGCTGGGTGTGGCCGTGCTGCCGCGTCTGGACATGGACGCCTTCAAGCTGGTGCTGGGCACGCTGCTGGTGCTGTGGTGCCCCGCCATGCTCATGGCGCGGCAATTGCCCCGCCTCACCCGCGGCGGGCGCGTTGCCGATGCGCTGGTGGGCATGGCCGGTGGCGTCATGGGCGGCCTGGGCGGCTTTACCGGTGTGCTGCCCACGCTGTGGTGCACGCTGCGCGGCATGGACAAGGACGTGCAGCGCGCCATCATCCAGAACTTCAACCTGGCGATGCTGCTGGTGACCTTTGGCACCTACCTTGCCACGGGCCTCGTCACCCCCGAGGCACTGCCCCTGCTGGCCATCGTGGTCCCGGCTATGCTGGTGCCGTCACTCCTGGGGGCGCGGTTGTATCTGGGCATCAGCGAAGCGCGTTTCCGGCAGGTTGTGCTCGGCATGCTGACGCTGTCGGGGGCGGCCATGCTGGTGGCGGGTGCGCCCCGGCTACTGGCGCTGCAGGGCTGATTTGCGCATCAACCGATAGCTGGACAGGCGTTGGGATAAAGCGCTACGGGCCTGTCTGGTGTCGATGAATCCTCACAGCGCCGATGCAGGGTAACCGCTCCGCCGTGCAATTCCGAGGCTACGCGTGCCCGGACGACTCAGGACTCGGGGCACTTCTCGAAAACACCGCCCGTGACCTTGGCGTTGAGCCGGGCCTGGATTTCAACGTCGAACTGGATCACCTTGGCATGGGGCGTTGAGTAGCACGTGGAGATGTGTACCGTCTTCGGCTTGAGCCTGACGACCTCGTCCACCGCTGGCGTCGCGAGGTGGGATGTCACGCCACCGACCTCGTATCGGGACGGCAGGATGTGCACGTGAACGGTGTCGTCGCCGCATCCGGCCAGCAGCGGTACGCACAGTAGAAGTGTTCGTGGGTCCATCAAAGTGTTGCCGGTGTGTTTCTGCATCGTCCGATTGCCCTGGTCCTGGCAGGCCGTCCGAGCCATCGACGGGTATGGCGCGGCAATGGGCTTAAGAGCCGTTTCATCTGCTGCGTGACCAGCGCCGCTGGTTTGGCCATGGGTGAACGCGGGCGCCAGCAGCAGGCCAGCGGCCACGCGTTCGCCGGGCCTCAATCCCCCATCACCACGCCTTCACGCCGCGGGTCTGCCCCGCCCATCCACAGCTTTTTGCCATGCGCATTGCCGCGCGTGATGGCCTGCAGGCCGCTGGTCATGGCCTGTTCGCGCACCTCGGCGCCGCGGGCGCGCAGGGCTTCCACGGTGGCGGGCGGGAAGCGCTTTTCTTCCAGCAGCGTGGGGCCGTTCATCGAGCCGAAGTTGGGCAGGTTGATGGCCTGCTGGGGCATCAGGCCCCAGTTGAAGACGCCGTACAGCGTCTTGGCGGTGTAGTGGATGATGGCCGCGCCGCCGGGGCTGCCCCCGCTCATCAGCAGCTCACCCGTGGCCTTGTCGAACACCAGCGTGGGGGCCATGGACGAGCGGGGACGCTTGCCGGGCTGGACGCGGTTGGCGATAGGCTGGCCCTGGGCGTCGGTGGGGGCAAAGCTGAAGTCGGTGAGCTCGTTGTTCAGCAGGAAGCCCTTGACCATCTGGCGCGCACCGAACTGGTCTTCGATGGTGGTGGTCATGGCCACGGCGTTGCCGTAGGCATCAACGATGCTGATGTGGCTGGTGCCGTATTCGGGCTGGTCGGGCATGGGGGCGTAGCTGGTCTTCACGGCGCCGGGGTTGCCGGGCTGGGCTACCTTCAGGCTCTGCGTGCCGATGAGCTTGGCACGCTCGGCCAGGTAGGCGGGGGCGAGCAGGCTGGTCCAGCTGCCACCCGGGGGCTGCACGAAGTCGGGGTCGGCCACGTACAGGCCCCGGTCGGCAAAGGCCAGGCGTGCGGCCTCGGTGTACAGGTGCAGCCAGTCAGCGCTGGGGATGCCGTCCTGCAGGGGCTTGGCGGCAGCGTCGGTGTTCTTCAGGATGCCCAGGATTTGCCCGATGGCAATCGCCCCCGAGCTGGGGGGCGGAAATCCGCACACGCGGAAGTCCTTGGTCTGCACCTGGTAGTCATGGCACAGGGCCTCGCGCTTTTTCGGCTGGTAGCCGGCCAGGTCGGCCATGCTGAGCCTGCCGGGGTTGGTGGGGTGCTTTTGTACCTTGTCGACGATGGCCTGGGCGATGTCGCCTTCATGCAGGGCCTTGCTGCCTTCGGCTGCGATACGGCGCAGCACGGCGGCCAGCTCGGCGTTGCGCAGGTTGAAGCCCACATCGCGCGCGTCGCCGTCGGGCTTGTAGAAGTAGGCGGCGGCGACCGGGTCCTTCTTGAGGTGGGGGTCTGCCTTGACCAGGGTGTTCAGCCGCGCACTGACCTTGAAGCCGCCTTCGGCCAGTGTGATGGCGGGCTGGAACAGGGTGGCCCACGGCAGCTTGCCGTGTTCCTTGTGGGCGAGCTCCAGCATGCGTACGGTGCCGGGCACGCCCACCGATCGGCCGCCCACCACACCATCGATGAAGGGCATGGGCTTGCCGTCGGCGCCCAAAAAGAGCTTTTCATCGGCCGCGGCGGGGGCCGTCTCGCGCCCGTCATAGGCCTGCACGGCCTTGCCGCTGCTGTGCAGCAGGAAGGCGCCACCGCCGATGCCGCTGGACTGGGGCTCCACCAGCGTCAGCACCATCTGCACGGCAATGGCCGCATCCACCGCCGAGCCGCCGGCCTTGAGGATCTGGTAGCCGGCATCGGTGGCCAGCGGGTTGGCGGCAGCCACGGCAAACTTTTCGGTGGCCCAGCCGGGCTTTTCGGTGTAGCCCGACGAGCCCTCGGGCTGGGCCGGCACGCTGTAGGAAAACGGTGCCGTGGCGGGGGCGCTGGCGCAGCCGGCCAGCACGGCAGCCATCAGGAGCAGGGCGGGGGCGATCAATGCCGGGGTGGTGGCGGTACGCAGGGTGTGGCCTACGGGGCGTGGTGTTTGTTGTGGCATGGGGGTGTCTCCTGGGATGGCAGGCGTGCATCGTAGATCGGCGAATGCGGGGCGGCACGCGGCGTTACAAGGGCACACAACCGCCGGGTGGGCGAGTTTTTGGCTATTTTAGGCCAAAGGTCCTTGTCTGCTGGTCATTTGCAGCTATCGAAAATGTAGCTATTGCGCGGGCGCGGCGGCACTGGAGGCGCCTTGCGGACCTCTCGGGCCTCCAGGAGGCCATGCCCTGGCCACAAAATCCCGGATTCAAGGTCAAAGTGCCACAAGGCGCTTGTCGCACGGTCCGATATTGCTATCTTAAGCATAGCATCTGGAGTGCCTCAGATGCGTTGCGGGCCGGGGCTGCCATCCTCCACCACAAAGCGGGCCTGGGTGGCTGCGCCGCTGTCTGCGCGCAGCGGGTCGTCCACCACGCGCAGGGTAGTGGTCCAGCGGGCGAGGGTGATGTCGGCCAGGCCGTAGCCGCGCTGGTCGGGCCGCGCCAGCAGCACATGGGGGTTGTGGCGGGCGATGGCGTCCACCTTGTCTTGCGTGGTGCCGGCCCGCGAGCTGATAGAGGTGCCGCAGAACTCACTGGCCAGCACGGGCGAGCCGGTGCGCAGTGGCTCGGCCTGTACGCGGCAGACATAGTTCTGGTGGATGTCGCCGCCCAGCAGCACGGTGTTGCGCGGCGCATGGGTTGTTACCGATTGCAGCAGGCGGGCGCGGGCGGCGGGGTAGCCGTCCCAGCTGTCGGTGGGGACCAGGCCCGAAGGGTAATTGCGGGCGGAAAAGAGCGTCTGCTGCGCGATCACGCTCCAGCGCGTGGCATCGGTGGTGCGCGCATCCGCGGCCAGGCCAGCATCGAGCCAGCGCTCCTGCGCGGTGCCCAGCAGGGTGCGGGCCGGGTCTGCCAGCGTGGGGCAGTCTGCCGGGCGCACCGCCCCTGCGCCGGTCGTGTCGGGCTGGCGGCAGGCCTGCCAGCTGCGGTACTGGCGTGCATCCAGCAGGTGGATGTGCGCCAGCCGGCCCCAGCGCAGGCGCCGGTACACCTGCAGGGTGCTCCAAGGCGGGCCGCCTGCGGCGCTGGGCAGCGAGGCCGCGCGCAGCGGCATGTTTTCGTAAAACGCCTGCCAGCCGGCGCTGCGCAGCGCGCCAAAAGCCGCCGGGTCGCCACCACGCCCCGCGTCGGCGGCGTAGTCGTTTTGCACTTCGTGGTCGTCCCACGTCACCGCCCAGGGGCAGGCCGCGTGGGCCGCCTGCAGGTGCGGGTCGCTCTTGTGCAGGGCGTAGCGGTCGCGGTAGTCGGCCAGTGTGCTGGCGTGGCGCAGGCTGTGCGTGCGCGCCAGTCCATCGGTGTTGCGCGGGGTGGCGTATTCGTAGATGTAGTCGCCCAGGAACACCACCAGGTCGGGCTCATCCGCCACCAGGTGCCGCCACGCGGCGTAGTGCCCGTGCTCCCAGCGCTGGCACGATGCGAACGCCACCCGAACTTTTGGCGTGAGCACATCGGCAGCCGGCGCCGTGCGCGTGCGCCCCGTGGCGCTCACGGCATCGCCCAGCATGAAGCGGTAGTGGTACCAGCGGTCGGGCGCCAGGCCCGCCACTTCCACATGCACGCTGTGCCCGAGGCCGGGGCTGGCGGTGGCCTGGCCTTTTTGCACGATCTGCGCAAAGCGCGCGTCGTGCGCCACCTCCCACCGCACGGTGTGCGGGGCCTGCATCTGCGCTGCGTCGGCCAGCACCAGCCGCGTCCACAGCACCACACCATCGTGGGCCGGGTCGCCACTGGCCACGCCCAGTGCAAACGGGTTGGATTGCAGCGCGGGCGGGTTGCTCCAGGCCCAGCGGGGCAGGGCAGTGGCTGCTGCTGCCCAGGCTGCGTGCTGGAGGAAGATGCGACGCTGGTATGGGTTCATGGGCGGCTCAAAGAATGCGCGGCGATGGATACGGGCCTGGCCGAGGTCAGCGGCCACCGCGCTAGGGCCGCCCCGCCGCGCTGGTGGCGTCCCCCTCCCGCAGGAGAGGGGGAAGGCGCCGAAGGCGACTCAGGGGGTGTTTCACCGCCCTATGCCGCCATCACCCGATTCTTGCCCGACCGCTTGGCCAGATACATGCCCTGGTCGGCGCGGCGGATGGCGTCGCTGCTGTCTTCGCTGTCGTGGATCTGCGCCACGCCTGCACTGAAGGTGATCAGCACCTTCTCGGCGCCCTGCAGGAAGAACCGCGTGGTCAGCTCGCGCTGCAACCGCGTCATGGCCGACACGCCGCTTTCCACCGTGGTGTCGGGGAGCACCAGCACGAATTCCTCACCGCCATAGCGGGCCAGCAGGTCTTGCGGGCGCATGACCGAGCGCGTGACCTCGGCCAGGTGCACCAGCGCGGCGTCCCCCCCCGCGTGGCCCAGCCGGTCGTTGATGGTCTTGAAATTGTCCACGTCGAGCAGCGCCACGCACAGCGGCGAGCCCAGGCGGCGGGCGCGTGCAATCTCGCGCTCCATGGCTTCGTCCAGGCCCTTGCGGTTGAGTGAGCCCGTCAGCGGGTCGTGCCGGGCCTGGGCGCTGGCGCGGTCCAGCTCCTGCTGCAGGCGTTCGACCTCGGCGCGCTTGACCTCCGTGCGCTCGCGCAGGTCGCTCAGTTCTTCATTGGCCACTCGGCTATCAAGCGCCATGGCGCGCGTGGCGCCCATCACTTCCTGCAGCACGGGCGCAATCTCTTCGAGCGTGCTGGCCTTGCCAATGAGCTCGGCGCAACGCTCCATGGTGCCCTGGTAGGTGGTGCTGGAGGCCGTGATGCGGGCCAGGCGCTCGATGAACGCGGCCAGCATTTCCTTCATCTGCTCCTGCGCCTCGACGGTGCGGGCCTTGGCCTCCGTCTGCTTGAAGATCACGTCCTTCAGGCGGCGCTCCACGTCATCGAGCCGCCGCAGCGTGAGCGGCGGGGTTGCCGCAGTCATCAATGCCTCGGCCTGACCTTGGAGCCAGCGGTCTTCGACGCTGAGCACGGCAATGTTCTCGAACACCATCTGCAACAGCTGCAGCAGGTTGGCCCGAATGGCCGCCTGCTCTTCGGTGGCAAACGACAGCCTGTAGGCAAAGTTGCTCACCATGAGCTGCCCCGTGCTGATGGGCGGGGCTGGGTCCTTGAGGAAGGTGATGAGCTGCTGCGCCATATCGATGACGCGGGGGTCGTCTTCGCCCAGGGCGGGCAGGGTGTTGTCGATCAGGCGGGCGAGGGTCTGGGCAAACTCTTCCGGGATCACGCCAGCGGGCGGCGTGGCGCCTTCGGCCGCCTTGTCTGCGGCGGCCCCGGCCGCGGGGCTCAGCCCCAGGTTGGCATAGCCCACCAGCACGCTCTGCAGGGCGGACCAGTCCTTCTGGTTGACTGCGCGTTCAAACTGGCCGAGCAGCCGCTTCTGGGCGGGCGTCTGCCCGGGCAGGATGCGAAGGATGTGGTGCAGCGGGCCATCGGGGAACGGCTGTGCGCTGCGGGTGCCCGCGATTTCGTCGTAGATCGCCAGATAGTTGTCGGGCGTGGGCGGCAAGCGGCGCGCAGCCAGTTGCTTCAATGTCTCGCGGGCGATTTCGGAAGGTGGTCGGTCGGCCATGTGCAGACAGCAGGGTCGGAGCGAAAACGCGAGTGTGACACAGCGTTACGCGCCGTGCGGCGCGGGGTGGCCCGGGGGCCGGGCGTGGCCGCAGAGCGCGTTCGCGCCCTGCAAGCCGCGCGCGCTGTCGATCAGTTCACCATCACCAGCTTGCCCATCACTCCGCGCGAACCCATGTGTGCATAGGCCGCCGGCAGCTCGGCCATAGGCATGGTGCGGTCGATCACGGGCTTGATCTTGCCCTGGGCATACCACTGGGCCAGCTCGGCCATCATGGCGGCGTTGGCCTTGGGTTCGCGCTTGGCAAAGTCACCCCAGAACACGCCGACGATGGACGCGCCCTTGAGCAGTGCCAGATTGAACGGCAGGGCGGGAATGGGGCCCGAAGCAAAGCCCACCACCAGGTAGCGGCCGCGCCAGGCAATGGAGCGGAAGGCCGGCTCGGCAAAGTCGCCGCCCACAGGGTCATAGATCACGTCCGGGCCCTTGCCATCGGTCAGCGCCTTGATGGCTTCGCGCAGGTTTTCCTTCGAGTAATTAATGACTGCGTCGGCACCGATGGAGGTGCACAGCGCGCATTTCTCGTCACTAGAGGCGGCGGCAATCACCCGCGCACCCATGGCCTTTGCAATCTGGATGGCGGCCGTGCCCACGCCGCCCGCTGCGCCCAGCACCAGCACTGTCTCGCCCGCCTTCAGTTGCGCCCGGTCAACCAGCGCGTGGTGGGAGGTGGCGTAGATCATGATGAATGCGGCTGCATCCACATGCGAGAAGCCATCCGGCAAAGGCATGCACAGCGCAGCAGGCGCAATGGTGTGCGTGCCAAAGCCACCCGTGCCCGACAGGCAGGCGACGTTCTGGCCGACCTGCAGGTGCTTGACGCCTTCGCCCACGGCAGTCACCACCCCCGCGTACTCGGAGCCGGGCACAAACGGCAGCGGCGGCTTCATTTGGTACTTGTTCTGCACGATCAGCAGGTCGGGGAAATTCAGGCTGGCGGCCTTGATCTCGATCAGCACTTCGCCGGCCTTCGGGGTCGGGGTGGGCAGTTCTGTCCAGTTGAGTGCGTCGACGCCCGTAGGGTCTGTGCAAAGCCAAGCGTGCATGGGAAATGTCTCCTGTCTGTGGTGCTCGGCATGATAGGCGCGGCCCTCGGGCAGGCAATGTCCCACGGGCGACCACTGCGGCAGGGCCCACCTACAATCCGTTGCAACCTTCCGCATCACCCATGAAAATCCTGATCTCCAACGACGACGGTTTCCAGGCGCCCGGCATCGTGGCGCTGCACGACGCGCTCAAGACGCTGCCTGGCGTCGAGGTCGAGGTGGTCGCCCCCGAGCACAACAACAGCGCCAAGTCGAACGCGCTCACGCTGCACTCGCCCCTGTATGTGCACAAGGCGGCCAACGGCTTTCGCTACGTGAACGGCACACCGGCCGACTGCGTGCACATTGCGCTGACCGGCCTGCTGGGCTACCGGCCGGATCTGGTGGTTTCGGGCATCAACAACGGCGCCAACATGGGTGACGACACCATCTATTCAGGCACGGTGGGCGCGGCCATGGAAGGCTACCTGTTCGGCATTCCGGCCATTGCGTTCTCGCAGGTGGACAAGGGCTGGGGCGAGCTGGAAGCGGCTGCAGCCAAGGCACGCGAGATCGTCGCGCAGATGCACGCCCAGAGCCTGATCAGCGAAACCCCCTGGCTGCTGAATGTGAACATTCCCAACATGCCGCTCGCGGCCATGCAGCCCATCAAGCTGTGTCGTTTGGGACGGCGGCATGCGGCAGAACGCGTGATCGTGCAGGAAAGTCCGCGCGGCGAGGCCATGTACTGGATCGGCGGCGCGGGTGCGGCCAAGGACGATGCCGAAGGCACCGACTTTCATGCCACGGCGCAGGGCCACGTGTCGATCACGCCGTTGAAGGTGGACCTGACCGACCACGACAACCTGGGCTACTGGGCCCAGACGGCGTCGGCCATTGCCTCGGGGGCGGCAGCCGCCCCGGCCGCGTAATGCAGCGACGCCCCGGCTTTCCTGCGCGCCTGCCGGGTGCGGCTGCGCCCGCAGTGGCGAGGACCGCGGCAGTGCCGGCCGTGGCGTCGGCTGCCCCGTCAGGCGTGGGGCTGGATTCTGCTGCGGTGCGCACGCGCATGGTCAGCAAACTGGCGGCAGGCGGCATCACCTCGGCTGCGGTGCTGCAGGCCATGGCCGCGGTGGAGCGGCACCGTTTTGTAGACAGTGCGCTGGTGAACCAGGCGTACGAGGACACCAGCCTGCCCATCGGGCTGGCGCAGACGATTTCCAAGCCCAGCGTGGTGGCCCGCATGTGCGAGCTGCTGCTGGGCGCCGAGTCGGCTCGGGCCCAGGGTTTGGGCCGTGTACTGGAGATCGGTACCGGCTGTGGCTACCAGGCGGCTGTGCTCAGCCACCTGGCCCGCGAGGTCTACACGGTGGAGCGCCTCCGTGCGCTGCACGACAAGGCGCGCGACAACCTGCGGCCATTTCGGCTGGCCAATGTGCATCTTCTGCTGGGCGACGGAATGATCGGCTATGCCAAGGGCGCGCCCTATGCCGCCATCATTTCGGCCGCCGGTGGCGAGGCTGTGCCCCAGGAGTGGTGCGACCAGCTGGCAATGGGCGGCCGTCTGGTGGCTCCCATGGCGGTGGCCGGCGGGCAGCAGATGTTGCTTGTGATCGACAAAACCCCGCACGGATTGAAACAAAACGTGCTCGAGCCCGTGCATTTTGTCCCCCTAAAATCGGGGATTGCCTAAAGGGAAGAATGCTTATGTTCGTATCGCGTGGTCTTGTGGTCGGGTTGACTGTTGCACTGGCGGGCCTGGCGCTCACCGGCTGCAGCACCCGGCTGAACAGGGCACCAGTGGAAGATCGAGGCACATCCACCTCTGCAGCTCCGGCAGCGCCCGCGGGGTCGCACAGCGGCGAGGTCGTGGTCACACCCATCAAGCCCTTGCCAGGCGCCGAGAACGCGGGCAAGCCCGGCTACTACACCGTCAAGCAGGGGGATACCCTCATTCGCATCGGGCTGGAATCAGGCCAGAGCTGGAAAGACATCGCCCGGTGGAACAACCTGGAAAACGCCAACCTGATCGAGGTGGGGCAGGTGCTGCGCGTGCTGCCACCGCCACCCCCATCCCAGGTGGTGGCGTCTGATACGGGGGTCGTGACGCGTCCCGTGACATCGTCGCCAGTGGCGGCCGGTGCAGCGTCGAGCCCCGCAAGTGCGCCCTTGCTTGCAGCCAGTGGTGCCAAGACCGCAGCATCCGCCACGGCAGCGCCCGCTGCTGCGCCAGCACCTGCCGCTGCAGCACCTGCTGCGGCGGGTGACGACGACCTGGGTTTCATCTGGCCGGCTTCGGGCTCGCTGATTGCCGGTTTTGACGAGGTGCGCAACAAGGGCTACGACATCGCGGGCAAGGCTGGCGACCCCGTGCTGGCCGCTGCCGACGGACGCGTGGTGTACGCGGGTGCCGGCCTTCGCGGGTACGGCAACCTGGTGATCCTCAAGCACAACAACACCTTCCTTACCGCTTATGCGCACAACCAGACCCTGCTGGTCAAGGAAGACCAGGCGGTGCGCAAGGGGCAGAAGATCGCCGAGATGGGCAGCACCGATGCAGACCGGGTGAAGCTGCATTTCGAGATCCGCCGCCAGGGCAAGCCGGTAGACCCATCGCGCTATCTGCCCGCACGTTGATCTCCAGGCCCGTCCCATCTGAAGCGCCCCCTGAGGCGCTGGCCGAGCCGCCTGCGCGCGCGCTGGAGGACTGGGCCGAGGAAGAATCGGAGGAGCCGGCAGACGCCGGCGCCAGTGAACTCCGTTCCATGACCATGGGCGAGGCCCAGCACGGGCAGCGGCTGGATCGCGCGCTGGCCGACCTCGTCCCCGAGCTGTCGCGCAGCTACCTGCAGCAGTTGATGGCGCTGGGATGCGTGACCCTACAAGGCCGCTCTGTAACCAAGGCGTCCACCAAGGTCAAGGTGGGGGATCAGGCGACGCTGGAGATGCGGCCTACGCTGCAGAGCCAGGCCTTCCGTCCGGAAGCCATGGCGCTCGACATCGTCTACGAGGACGAGCATCTTTTGATCGTGAACAAACCCGCTGGGCTGGTGGTGCACCCCGCGCCGGGGAACTGGAGCGGCACGCTGCTCAACGGGCTGCTGGCGCGTGACGCCAAAGCCTTGCTCGTGCCGCGCGCTGGCATCGTGCACCGGCTGGACAAAGATACGAGCGGCCTGATGGTCGTCGCCCGCGATCGCGCCACCATGGATGCGCTGGTCGCCCTCATTGCAGCGCGCAAGGTGCAGCGCCAGTATGTGGCCCTGGCGCATGGCGCGTGGACCGGGCAGAAGTCGGTGACGGTAGACGCACCGATTGGCCGTGACCCCAGGAACCGGCTGCGCATGGCAGTGGTGGATCTGGCGTTGCACGCGGGCAAGACGGCCCGTACCGACGTGCGGCTGCTCGATGGTGCAGATCAGGGCTGCTGGGTGCAGTGCACGCTGCACACCGGACGCACGCACCAGATCCGGGTGCACATGGCAACGCTCCGTCATCCGCTGGTGGGCGATACCCTGTATGGCGGGGCGCCTCTGGCAGGGATGCAGCGCCAGGCGCTTCACGCGTTCCGGCTTGCCTTTGATCATCCGGCCTCGGGTGCGCCCCTGGAGTTCTTTGCACCCGTGCCCGCAGACATGTGCGGCGCGTTGGCTTCGTGGGGCCTCAGCTACAATCCGGCGTAATGGCCCGATAGGCCGCAGCCCGAAGACGGATTCCCGCCGGGCTCCCGCGCAGCGCTGCAGTTCTGCACCGCGCACCACTGATTGCACCTGCTGTTGACGTGACCCGCGTTGCGACGCGTGGCACTTTCCAGGAATCATTGAACCATGAACACGGTGGATGCCAAGAGGGTCCTCGAAACCGCGCTGATCTGCGCCCAGCAGCCCGTGCCCCTGCGAGAGTTGCGCGTGCTGTTCCGGGACGCACTGGGTTCCGACACGATCAAGCTGCTGTTGCAGGATATTCAGCTGGAGTGGTCGCAGCGCGGGGTCGAACTGGTGCAGGTGGCCAGCGGCTGGCGTTTCCAGAGCCGGCCGGAGATGCGCGAGTACCTGGACCGGCTCCATCCTGAGAAGCCACCCCGGTATTCGCGGGCGACGATGGAGACGCTGGCGATCATTGCTTACCGCCAGCCGGTCACCCGGGGGGACATCGAAGATATTCGCGGCGTGACGGTGAACAGTCTCATCATCAAGCAGCTGGAGGACCGTGGCTGGGTAGAGGTCATCGGACACCGCGAAACGGTCGGAAGGCCATCGCTGTTTGCCACCACTCGGCAGTTTCTGGACGACATGGGCCTGCAGTCTCTGGACCAGCTGCCGGTGCTCGACGATCCATCGGGCAGCGCCAATGCGCTGCAAGCCATGGCCGCCGTGGCACAAGGCGTCACTGAGCCCGATGCTGCGTTTGCAGACGCAGCAAACGACAGTCAGGGCGAAGCGATTGCTTCGTTGGCTGACGGGACACTTTTTGAAGATGCGGGGATGGATCTTCGCAAAGACGATACGAACACTGATACCCGGGATGGTATCGAGGGAACTACTTGATGAACGATTCAGCATCCGAAGCGCCGGCAGGACAGCAGCATTCCGCCGAGGTTGATGGAACCATGGCACCGAAGAAAGCCTCGGCCAAGCGCAGCCCGCGCAAGAAGGCGGTGCCGGAGGCGGTCGACCACGCCGCTGAAACGCCGGTGCTTGCGGCTACCGTGCAAGAGGTGGTGAGCGATAGGGTGCTGGACGCTCCTGTTTCGGAGGCGCTGGCGGGCGAGAGTGTGGAAGACGGGCCGGCTGCCCCTGTCGTTGAAGCCGTGCGGCAGCCCCGGACGCATGGGGATCGCGGCCCCCGCCCTCAGGCTCGTGGTCGTGACGGCCGGGCAGAAGCACCTCGCCCGAACGCCGATGGGGGCGGAAAGCGCAGGCCTGGTCCAGTCGTAGAGGGGTATCACTTCGAAGACGTGGTTTCAGGCCGGTTCGACGAAGATGAAACATCCCCTGCGGCTGTGCCGGCAAAGCGTGTGCTCTTGCCCCAGGTGGAGACTCCCAAGCTGCACAAGGTGCTTGCGCAGGCGGGACTCGGTTCGCGCCTGGAGATGGAGCAGCTCATTCTTGAAGGTCGCATTTCGGTCAATAACGAGCCAGCCCATATTGGCCAGCGCATCCAGTTTGGTGACCAGGTCAAGGTCAACGGCAAGCCGATCCGATATCGCATTGATCCGCCTCCCGCGCGTGTGATCGCTTACCACAAGCCCGTAGGCGAGGTGGTCACGCATGACGATCCACAAAATCGTCCGACGGTGTTTCGCAAGTTGCCCAGGCTGATGCAGGGCAAGTGGCAGTCGGTAGGGCGCCTCGACCTCAATACCGAGGGGCTGCTCTTGTTCACCAGCTCGGGCGAGCTGGCCAACAAGCTCATGCATCCACGCTTTGGTTTGGAGCGCGAGTACGCCGTGCGGGTGCTGGGTGCGCTGAGCAATGAAGAGAAGCAGCGGCTGCTCGACGGTGTGCGGCTTGATGACGGCATGGCGTCGTTCGGCTCCATCGAGGACGGGGGCGGTGAGGGGTCCAACTGCTGGTATCGCGTCACGATTTCGGAGGGGCGGAATCGTGAAGTGCGCCGCATGCTGGAGGCGGTGGGCCATGCTGTCAGCCGCCTGATCCGCATCCGCTACGGCGCCATGATGCTGCCCCGTGGCCTGAAGCGAGGTGCATGGCTGGAGCTGGACGATAGTGACATCCGTGCGCTAGTGCAGGCGGCCAGTGCGGGGCGTTCAGATGCCATCCCTTCGGAAGCCCGTCAGGACACCCGACAGGCTGCAGGGGGGCGTCCGGGCGATCGCGGGCGTGTTGGCCAGCGCTCGGGTGGTGACGGTCCACGGCGCGATGGCGGCTCCGGACAGCCAAGCTCAGGGCGTGGCAACAAGCCGCGCCGCGATGGCATGCCGCAGGGGCAAGGTGCTCGCGGCAAAGGTGCCGCCAACGTGGACAGGCAACGGTCGGCTCAGCCGGACCCGATGAAGACTTCCGTTGGTTACATCGGCGTGGACAGCCTCTCCCGATACCGTCAGGATGCCAAGAAGAGGCCTCCCGGAGGGCCTCGCCGTGGTGGAGGCCGCTGAGTGGGGCTATCAGCGCCCGGTTAGAATCAAAGGCTTTGCCTGACGGGCAAACAAAACACCGCAACTACCATTGAGGAATCAACATGGCAATCGAACGCACTCTCTCCATCATCAAGCCCGACGCAGTGGCCAAGAACGTCATCGGCCAGATTTATGCCCGTTTTGAAGCTGCCGGCCTGAAGGTTGTGGCTGCGCGCATGGCTCACCTGTCGCGCCTGGAAGCCGAGCAGTTCTATGCAGTGCACAAAGAGCGTCCTTTCTTCAAGGATCTGGTGGACTTCATGATTTCCGGTCCGGTGATGATCCAGGCGCTGGAAGGTGAAAACGCCATCCTGAAGAACCGCGAACTGATGGGCGCGACCGACCCCAAGAAGGCAGAAGCCGGCACGATCCGCGCCGACTTCGCTGACAGCATCGATGCCAACGCTGTGCACGGCTCCGACGCCGCAGAAACCGCCCAGGCAGAGGTCGCATTCTTCTTCCCCGGCATGAACGTCTACTCGCGTTGAGATGACTTACCCCCTGCTCAAGCTGGCCTCGTCGGACACGCCTGAGGCGCAGGGGGTGCTCGCGCGGCACAGCCCGGGGTCATTCTGATGACCACGACGAATCTTCTGGAGTTTGATCTTGACGGCCTCGCGGTCTTCTGCGAGCGGCTGGGTGAGAAGCGTTTTCGCGCCACGCAACTTTTCCGCTGGATTCACCAGCGCGGTGCCTGCGACTTCGACGCAATGAGCGATCTCGCCAAGAGCTTGCGTGAAAAGCTCAGGGGCTGTGCGCATGTACAAGCCCTGCCTGTGGTTTCCGAGCATGTCTCTTCGGATGGCACGGTAAAGTGGCTTTTTGATGTGGGCGATGGGAATGCGGTCGAGTCGGTGTTCATCCCTGAGGACGATCGCGGTACGCTATGCATCTCGTCGCAGGCCGGTTGTGCCGTGGGGTGCCGGTTTTGTTCCACGGGGCACCAAGGCTTCAGCCGCAACCTGACCACGGGCGAAATCATTGCGCAGCTGTGGTTCGCAGAACACTCGCTGCGCAAGCGCCTCAAGGTGGATGAGCGAGTCATTTCCAACGTGGTGATGATGGGTATGGGCGAGCCGCTGCAGAACTACTCGGCGCTCGTGCCAGCCCTCCGGGCGATGCTTGACGACCATGGATACGGTCTCTCTCGCAGGCGTGTGACCGTGTCTACCTCTGGCGTGGTTCCGATGATCGATCGGCTCGGGAACGACTGTCCAGTGGCGCTAGCGGTGTCACTGCATGCACCCAATGATGCCTTGCGGGACACTTTGGTCCCGCTGAACCGAAAGTATCCGCTGACTGAGCTGCTGGAGGCCTGCAATCGTTATCTGGAGCACGCTCCGCGGGATTTCATCACCTTTGAATACTGCATGCTAGACGGCGTCAACGACCAGCCCGAGCACGCCGAGGAACTGATCAGGCTTGTGAAGCCAGTTGGCCGCGCGGGCGTGCGCTGCAAGTTCAACCTCATTCCTTTCAATCCCTTCCCCGCGTCGGGTCTGCTGCGATCACCGCAGAATCGCGTGCTCGAGTTTGCCAAGATGCTCGGCGATGCGGGTATCGTCACCACGGTTCGAAAGACCAGGGGTGACGACATTGATGCTGCCTGTGGGCAACTCGCAGGGGATGTGAAAGACCGGACACGTGCGGCGGAGCGCATGGCAAAGCAGCGGACAATTCCCCTCAAGCCGGTGTTCTGAGCCTTTGGGCGGCCGGCAAAAATAAGGAGACACCACATGGCAGGTTTGATCGATAGCTGGCGGCAAGCGGGCCGTTGCGCGCTCATGGCATGTGGTCTCGTTTTGGCCGGTGCTGCATTGCAGGGCTGCGCAGCGTCTGGCGGCGGCAATGCCTTGAACCGGGATGCCGATGCGGGTTTGATCACCCCGTCGGACGAGCCGGAGTCCCGGCGCAGGGCCCGGATCCGCCTGGAGCTGGCTGCCAACTATTTTGAGAACGGTCAGACAGCGGTGGCGCTTGATGAGGTGAAGCAGGCTTTGGCGTCCGATCCCGGGTACGCCGACGCATTCAACCTGCGCGGCCTCATCTACATGCGCGTCAACGATTCTGTACAAGCGGAGGAAAGCTTCAAGAGGTCTCTGGCACTCAAGGCTGGTGATTCGAACGTGCTCCACAACTACGGCTGGCTGCTCTGTCAGCAGCAGAAGTATGCGGATGCCGACCAGCAATTCGTAAAGGCGCTGGCCAATCCAGCCTATGGCGCCAGAGCCAAAACATTGATGACGCGCGGTCTTTGCCAGTCTGGCGCAGGTCAGTTTGTAGAGGCAGAGCAGTCGCTCACGAAGGCCTACGAACTGGATGCCAGTAATCCAGTGGTCGCTTATCACATGGCGGCCCTTCTTTTGCGGCGCAGCGAGTTTTCGCGTGCCCAGTTCTACATTAGGCGTCTCAATAACAGTCAGTTCGCGAATTCAGAGTCCCTGTGGCTGGGTATCAAGGTGGAGCGCGCCCTGGGCGATACGGTCGCCATGCGGCAGCTAGCCGACCAGTTGCGTCGGCGTTTCCCTGAGTCGCGCGAAATGGGCGCATACGAGCGTGGAGCTTTCAATGAGTGAGGCGGTGGAGCAGATCGGATTGACTGCAGGGGGGCTGCTCAGGCAAGCCAGACAGGCCAGTGGACTGCATATTGCGGCCTTGGCGGTAGCGCTCAAGGTGCCAGTGAGCAAGCTTGAAGCGCTGGAGTCGGATGACTATGCCGCTTTGCCCGACACCGTGTTTGTCCGGGCTCTCGCGTCAAGCGTCTGCCGGACACTCAAGCTTGATCCTGCGCAGGTCTTGTCACTCCTGCCGCAGAGCAAGAGTCCGAGTCTTGCAAGTGACAGTGCCGGACTCAACGCCCCAGTCAAGGGAACAAGCGTTCGCTCAGCCGGCTCAGGTGCTGGTGGCGCTGGGGTTCCCCGGTCGGTAGTGGTGGTGGTGGGCGGGCTTTTGCTGGGCGCCCTTGCCGTCCTTTATTTTCCGCGTGGTCAAGCCCCGGTTGTGCCTGATTTGGCCCAGCCAGAGTCGTCACCAACACCGACTGATACACCGAGCGCAGAGCCCTCATCGCTGGCGCCTGTCAGCCAGGCGGGAAGCGCCGGCGACCCGGCCACCGCAACCTCCGCTGCTCTCCCGCTTCCCGTGGATGTTCCTGCAGCGCCGGTGAGCGCTACTGCTATGGAACTACCTTCGGCTGCGGCTGCGGCTGCGCCTGCATCTGTCGCGGCAAGCGCTCCTGACGCGGTGGATGGTTCAGGAGGTCCGCTAACGTTGCGCGCTCGTGCAGAGTCATGGGTGCAGGTTCGTGATGGCGCTGGAGCGCTGGCTTTGCAGCGTAAATTGTCTGCAGGCGAGACCGTCGCTGTTTCCGGGCCGCTTCCGATGGCTGTAGTGGTGGGACGGGCAGATGCTACGGATGTCTTCGTGCGTGGCAAGGCCTTTGATCTGGTGCCGGTTTCGCGTGAAAACGTTGCTCGTTTCGAGGTGAAATAAGTGGAAAACCAAGAGCTCGGCGGTGCGCCGATCGCCATTTCGTCCCCACTGCCGAGGCGTTCGCGCCAGGCTAAAGTAGTTTGGGGATCTAGGGTAGTAACGGTCGGGGGAGATGCGCCTGTACGTGTTCAGTCGATGACCAATACCGATACGGTAGATGCCATTGCAACAGCTATTCAGGTCAAGGAGCTTGCCCAGGCGGGGTCGGAGTTTGTGCGGATTACCGTCAACACGCCAGAAGCAGCAGCTGCGGTGCCCTATATCCGTGAGCAGCTCGATCGGATGGGCGAAACCGTGCCCTTGGTCGGAGATTTTCACTACAACGGCCATCGTCTTCTGACGGACTTTCCGGACTGCGCCCAGGCGCTGTCCAAGTACCGAATCAACCCGGGGAACGTTGGCAAAGGGGACAAACGCGACCGCCAGTTTGGCCAGATGATAGATGCCGCCATGCGTTGGAACAAGGTCGTACGGATCGGCGTGAACTGGGGCAGCCTAGACCAGGAACTGCTGGCGGAACTGATGGACGCGAACAGCCGACGTGCCACGCCATGGGATGCGCGCCAAGTGATGTACGAAGCGCTCATCACCTCGGCGATCGAATCTGCGCAACGTGCCGAGGGCATGGGCCTTGATGGCAACCAGATTATTCTGTCCTGCAAGGTCAGCGGCGTGCAGGATCTGATTTCTGTCTATCGAGAACTGGCGCGGCGTTGCGACTACGCTCTGCACCTGGGACTGACCGAGGCTGGAATGGGCACGAAGGGTACGGTCGCCTCTGCCACCGCCCTCTCTGTTTTGTTGCAGGAAGGTATTGGTGACACCATTCGTGTCTCGCTGACGCCGCAGCCTGGCGAAACCAGGACCCAAGAGGTAGTGGTTGCATCAGAGATCCTGCAGTCGCTGGGTCTGCGCGTGTTTGTACCCAGCGTCACCGCGTGCCCAGGTTGCGGGCGCACGACCAGCACCACGTTCCAGGAGATGGCCAAGCAGATCGATGACTTTTTGCGGGCGCAGATGCCTGTTTGGCGCGTGCGTTATCCAGGGGTCGAGAACCTGCGCGTGGCTGTGATGGGCTGCATCGTGAACGGCCCGGGTGAAAGCAAGCATGCCGATATTGGTATCAGTCTTCCCGGTACTGGCGAGGCGCCTGCCGCGCCGGTGTTCATTGATGGTGAGAAGGCGATGACCTTGCGCGGTGACCGCATCGCAGAAGAATTTCACCAGCTTGTTGAGCAGTACGTCGAGCGGCGGTTCGGTGCCCTGCGTACATCCGAGCTAACGACCTAACGTGTGGCGTGCATTCCGACGTGGCCCGTTGTGCGCTACGGGAGACGTCCGCAATCACCATTCAGGAACATAACAGTTGTGAGCAACGATAAGAGCACTTCGCTTCAAAAGGCGGGCAAGCTGGCCGCCGTGAAAGGCATGAACGACATCCTTCCGTCAGAGTCGGCGCGGTGGGAATGGCTTGAGGATAAGGTTCGCGGACTGATGGCACGGTACGCATACCGAAATGTTCGTACTCCCATCGTGGAGCCAACGGCGCTTTTCGTCCGCGGGCTGGGGGAGGTGACCGACATCGTCGAAAAGGAAATGTATTCCTTCGAAGACCGGCTCAACGGTGAGCAATTGACGCTTCGCCCGGAAGCGACGGCAGGGGTGGTGCGCGCTGTGGTAGAGCACTCCATGCTTTATGAGGGTGGTAAGCGCCTCTATTACATGGGGCCCATGTTCAGGCACGAACGGCCTCAGCGCGGACGCTATCGGCAATTCCATCAAATCGGGGCTGAGGCACTAGGTTTCCCGGGTCCTGAAGTGGACGCTGAACTCATTTTGCTCGCTGACGGGCTGTGGCGTGAACTGGGTCTGAAGGGCGTGCGTCTGGAGCTCAACAGTCTTGGCGAGCCCCATGAGCGCAAGGCTCATCGTGAAGCCCTGATTGCTTATCTCGAGCAGCATGCCGACGTCCTGGATGAGGATGCCCGCCGGCGTTTGCACAGCAACCCTTTGCGTATCCTCGATACAAAGAACCCGGCCATGCAGGCGATCGTGGATTCTGCTCCGCGACTGATTGATTTTCTCGGTCCACAGTCGATTGCCCATTTTGATGGTGTAAAGGCCATCCTGACGGCGAATGGCGTGCAATGGAGCGTAAATCCCAGGCTTGTCCGAGGAATGGATTACTACAACCTCACTGTCTTTGAGTTCGTTACGGATCAACTGGGATCGCAGGGCACGATTTGCGGGGGCGGGCGTTATGACTATCTGATCGCGCAGGTAGGTGGTAAACCCGCCCCAGCCGTCGGATGGGCGTTGGGAGTGGAGCGGGTACTGGAGTTGCTCAAGGAGCAGGCTTGCGAAGCGCCCCAGGTCTGCGCCGATGTGTATGCCGTGATACCTTCTCCCGCTGAAGTTCCGTCTGCAATGAAGGTGATCGAGCAACTGCGTCGCGCGGGCGTTTCCGTGCAAATGCATGCTGCTCCTGCTGGTGCCGAAGGGATGGGTAGCATGAAGTCCCAGTTCAAGAAAGCGGATGCCAGCGGCGCAATTCGAGCTGTGATTTTCGGACAAGATGAGCTATCGCGTGGCATGGTGACCGTCAAGGCGTTGCGGGATGGCGAGGGCGCGCAATCCGAGCATCCATTGGCCTCCATCGAGCAATGGGCGTCGACCCTACAATCCAACGGCTAAGCACAGGTTATTTCATGGCAAAACATCTAGATCTCGAAGAACAAGAACAGCTTGACCAGCTCAAGCACTTCTGGAATACCTGGGGTGCGCTCATCAGTAGCGTAGTCATCGTGGTCGCCGGATCCGTGGCAGCCTGGAACGGCTACCAGTTCTGGCAAAACCGGCAGGCCAGTCAGGCGGCAGCGCTCTTCGAGTCTGTGGATGTTGCAGTGCGTAGCGGTGATCAGGCGCGGATGACGCAGGCTTTTGGGGACATCCGAGACAAATACGCCGGGACCGCGCAGGCCGCACATGCAGGTCTTGCGGTCGCGAAGGCGATGGTTGATGCGGGCAACCTTGACGGCGCGAAAGACGCATTGAGCTGGGTTGGTTCGAATGCGCGCGATGATGGCCTCAAGGCGATTGCAAGGTTGAGGCTTGCGGGTCTTTTGCTGGATCAGAAGAATTTTGACGATGCGTTGAAGCAGTTGTCAGCCAGCGCTCCGCCCGAGTTTGAGGCGGTGTTTGCAGATCGCCGTGGTGACATCCTCGTGTTGCAGGACAAGCGCACGGACGCGATTTCCGAGTACACCAAAGCGTACAAAGCAATGGATGACAAGGTGGAATACCGTCGGCTGGTGGAAATCAAGCTGGGAGCGCTGGGCGTTTCTCCGCAAGCTTCCGGTGTTGAGAAGATCTCCGCTGTCCAGGGAGTGCGATAAGCATGGCGATACTGCGTATTGGAATGCTGGGGGGGCTTCGCTCGGGGTTGTTGAGGTCGCTTGGGGTTGCGATGCTGGCCGCTTCGTTGTCGGGGTGCGCCCTCTGGGGTGGTCGCACTGCAAAGCCCGTGGCTGCGGAGCTTGGCCCCAACGTAGCGGTCCTTGGCGTACGCCAGGCTTGGACGGCGCGAGTAGGCAGGATCGAGCTTCCGCTTGAGGTTCACGTGAACGGTAACGTCGTTACCGTTGCGTCTTCCGATGGTGTCGTAGCCGCTTTGGATGCGAGGTCTGGAAGTGATGTTTGGCGTTCTTCCCTCGGAGAATCCTTGTCTACAGGCGCAGGGAGTGACGGGAAGACGGCGGCCGTGGTGACGCGCGCCAATTACTTGGTCGCTCTCGAATCAGGCAGGGAAAAGTGGCGTCAGCAGCTGCCGGCTCAGGTGTTTACCCCACCTTTGGTGGCCGGAGGGCGGATTTTCGTACTGTCTGCAGACCGTTCTGTGGCTGCGTACGATGGATCCACAGGTCGTCGTCTCTGGAGTCAGCAGCGCCCGGGCGAGCCGCTTGTACTTCGGCAGGCGGGTGTTCTTCTTGCGGTGGGCGATACGCTGGTGGTGGGGTTTTCGGGGCGCATGGTCGGGTTGAATCCCAACACGGGTGTCCCGCAGTGGGAGCTACCGCTTGCTTCGCCCCGTGGCACCAATGACGTAGAGCGTCTGGTGGAGCTGGTTGGTCGCGTGAGCCGTGTTGGCGACAGTGTTTGTGCGCGTGCGTTCCAGGCATCTGTGGGATGTGTGAACGTTGCACGTAGCGCCGTCGCATGGGCCCAGCCAGCCGGTGGCTCGGAAGGTGTTCACGGGGACGACCGTGCCGTGTTTGGCACGGAAAGCAACGGTGTGGTGGTAGCGTGGAACCGGGTCGACGGCTCACGCCTGTGGGCCATCGATCGCTACAAACACCGCAAGCTGACAGCTCCACTGCTCCTGGGGCGCTCGGTCGTTTTTGGAGATGATTCAGGAACGGTACACCTTTTGTCGCGGGATGATGGAGCTCCTCTCAACCGTCTCGCGACAGATGGATCCGGCATTGCGGCTGCGCCAGCGGTGGCATCGGATACCTTGGTGGTTGTTTCTCGTAATGGCAGTGTCTACGGATTCCGTCCTGATTGATCGGTTGGTTATCCAATGAAGCCAGTTATCGCACTCGTGGGGCGTCCCAACGTTGGGAAATCCACGCTATTTAATCGCCTGACCAAGTCACGCGATGCCATCGTTGCCGACTTTGCAGGGTTGACCCGTGACCGCCATTACGGCAACGGAAAGCAGGGCAAGCACGAGTACATCGTCATTGATACAGGAGGTTTCGAGCCGGATGCATCCAGTGGCATCTATCGTGAGATGGCCAAGCAGACACAGCAGGCGGTTGCAGAGGCCGACGTGGTCGTTTTTGTGGTCGATGCGCGAGCTGGCGTGTCCGCACAAGACCACGACATCGCGAACTATCTGCGCAGGCTCGGCAAGCCGAGTGTGCTTGTGGCAAACAAGGCAGAGGGCATGATTGAAGGCGTGCAGCTAGCTGAGTTCTATGAACTGGGCTTGGGCGCTGTCTATCCGGTGTCTGCAGCGCATGGGCAGGGTATCCGCGGGCTGGTCGAAGTTGCCCTCGAGCCGCTTCACCTTCCCGACCCTGACGAGGAGAATACCTCTGTCGACAAGAGCGTCATAAAGTTGGCTGTGGCGGGCAGGCCGAACGTTGGAAAGTCAACGCTGATCAATACATGGCTTGGCGAAGAGCGCTTGGTTGCGTTCGACATGCCCGGCACCACGCGTGATGCAATCACGGTGCCTTTCGAGCGTGACGGACAGAGGTTCGAGCTGGTAGATACGGCAGGCCTTCGCCGCAAAGGCAAGGTTTTCGAGGCGATCGAGAAGTTTTCGGTTGTCAAGACGCTCCAAGCGATTGAATCGGCTAACGTGGTTTTGTTACTGCTCGATGCTACCCAAGGCGTTACCGACCAAGATGCCCATATCGCGGGGTACATTTTGGAGAGCGGTCGCGCAGTCGTCGTGGCTGTGAATAAGTGGGACGCAGTAGACGAGTATCAACGTCAGTTGCTCGAGCGATCCATCGAAACGAGACTTGCCTTTTTGAAGTTCGCTTCGATGCACTTTATTTCGGCAAGAAGGCGACAGGGGCTAGGGCCTTTGTGGAGCTCGATCGCGCAGGCCCATCGGGCTGCGACCTGCAAAATGTCAACGCCTGTGTTGACTAGGCTTCTGCTGGAGGCGGTCCAGTTTCAGAGTCCCAAAAGGGCGGGGATGTTCCGCCCGAAGCTGCGATATGCCCATCAGGGCGGGATGAACCCTCCAGTGATCATCGTTCACGGTAATTCTCTTGAGCACGTGACAGAAGCCTACAAACGATTCCTTGAAGGACGTTTCCGGAAGGAGTTTGATCTCGTGGGGACACCACTTCGCATACAGATGAAAACGTCGAGCAACCCGTTTGCTGAAAAAGATACTGACTAGCTTCAAAGGCTCGCGTCGGGCAGGGACATCGCGCGGTTCTAAGGAGTGAGAAGATCACTGTGGTAAGGTGACGTTTTACAACAACATTTTGAACACGGAGCATATCGTGAGCAACAAAGGCCAGCTTTTGCAAGACCCGTTCCTGAACGCCCTCCGTCGGGAGCACGTTCCAGTTTCCATTTACTTGGTCAATGGCATCAAGCTTCAAGGGCAAATTGAGTCATTTGATCAGTACGTGGTTTTGCTGCGCAACACTGTGACTCAGATGGTCTACAAGCATGCGATTTCCACGATAGTTCCGGGTCGGGCGGTGAATTTCACCACAGCGGAAAGCTCGGAGACCGAAGGCGGCGGCGCTTAGGTGGTGTCTTTCGTGTGGGTAGTTGATGGGTTGACTCTCTCGATTTCGGGAGTTCCCCGATGACTGTTGTGGGGTCCGGAACGGCGCCGGTTCTTTTGGTGGGCGTCGACTTTGGCACAGCCCACTTCGACGGAGCACTTGAAGAGCTTGGCTTGTTGGCTGAAACGGCTGGCATGCGGCCGGTAGCCCGATTGACCTGCAAGCGCAAGGCCCCCGATGCGGCTTTGTTTGTAGGCAGCGGGAAAGCTGACGAGATCCGAACGCTTGCCCAAATGTACGGCGCAACTGAGGTGCTTTTCGATCAATCTCTCAGTCCTGCGCAGCAGCGTAATCTGGAGCGCCACCTGGAACTCCCGGTCAACGACAGGACACTGCTCATCCTTGAAATTTTTGCGCAGAGGGCGCGTAGCCACGAGGGGAAGCTCCAGGTTGAGCTTGCCAGGCTGCAGTATCTGAGTACGCGTCTCGTGCGTCGTTGGTCGCATCTTGAGCGCCAGACGGGTGGTATCGGAGCACGCGGTGGCCCGGGAGAAAAGCAGATTGAACTGGACCGCCGGATGATTGGTGAGTCCATCAAACGCACCCGTGAACGGTTGGTCAAGGTCAAGAGACAGCGCTCGACCCAGCGCCGGCAACGAGACCGGCGCGACACGTTCAAGATTTCTCTAGTTGGCTACACGAACGCTGGGAAGTCAACGCTCTTCAACTCTCTCGTCAAGGCACAGGCGTACACAGCTGACCAGCTCTTCGCTACGCTGGACACGACAACGCGTCAGCTATACCTTGCCGGTGCTGGAAGATCGGTTTCGTTGTCGGATACGGTGGGCTTCATTCGTGATTTGCCCCATGGCTTGGTGGACGCCTTTCAGGCAACGCTGCAGGAGGCAGTCGATGCGGACCTGTTGCTGCATGTGGTCGATGCATCCAATCCGGCGTTCCCCGAGCAGATGGAGCAGGTGATCAGGGTCTTGCACGAGATAGGGGCAGCAGATGTCCCACAACTGTTGGTGTTCAACAAAATTGATTCGCTTGAATCGAGCTACCGTCCTCTCGGTCTGCTCGATGTATTTGACGTGGACGGCACTCCGACGCCCCGCGTTTTTGTCAGCGCTCGTTCTGGCGAGGGGTTGGATATGCTTCGAGGCGCATTGTCTGACCGGGCATTGATGGCGCCTGCGAGCATGCCCCCAGCCCACGCCCCTGAATTGGCTGCCGATGAGCCTTGATTGGGCACAATGTCTAACCCCAGACGTCGATAGAAAACCAGAGACCCGCGCATGAATCTTCCATACCGTATCCCACGTCTGGCGTTGCTTCCAGCGCGTATTCGGGGCATGTTGAACCTCAATGATCCCCGCTGGGGACGCGGTGACGAAAAGTCCGACGACGATTCGCGAAGCGATCCCCGTTCTACAGGACCTGCAGGTGGTCAGCGTGGAACCGAGCAGCGACCCAATAACGGTGGGCAACCGCCTGACCTCGACGAACTGTGGCGGGACCTCAATCGCAAGCTCGGCGGGCTTTTTGGCGGTAAGGGGGGCGGTGGCGGTCGTAATGGCCAAAGCGGCGGAAGCTCTGGCGGAGGCTTTCAACCCGACATGAAGAGCGCAGGACTTGGTCTTGGTGTGATAGCTGGCATCGCATTCCTGATCTGGATGGGCACTGGATTTTTCATCGTCCAGGAAGGCCAGCAGGCCGTTATCACTCAGTTCGGTAAGTACAAAAGTACCGTGGGGGCAGGCTTTAACTGGCGCTTGCCATATCCGATCGAACGCCACGAACTCGTATTTGTCACTCAGATCCGCTCTGCTGATGTGGGGCGTGACACGGTGATCAAGAGCACCGGTCTTCGCGAGTCGGCCATGCTCACCGAAGACGAGAACATTGTCGAAATCAAGTTTGCTGTTCAGTACCGGCTCAATGACGCGCGTGCTTGGCTGTTTGAGAGTAAAAACCCCTCCGCGGCAGTTGTTCAGGCAGCTGAGACCGCTGTCCGGGAGGTGGTTGGAAAAATGCGTATGGACACTGCCCTTGCGGAAGAGCGTGACCAGATCGCGCCACGCGTACGCGCGTTGATGCAGACGATTCTGGATCGTTACAAGGTAGGTGTCGAGGTGGTAGGTATCAATCTGCAGCAGGGCGGGGTGCGTCCGCCTGAGCAGGTTCAGGCATCTTTTGATGACGTCCTGAAGGCCGGCCAAGAGCGTGAGCGTGCAAAGAATGAAGCCCAGGCATATGCGAATGACGTGATCCCGCGCGCAGTAGGCTCAGCAGCGCGACTGAACGAGGAGGCGGCAGCGTACAAGGCTCGGATCGTTGCTCAGGCGCAGGGTGATGCTCAGCGGTTTTCCTCGATTCTTGCTGAATATCAACGTGCGCCGCAGGTGACACGGGACCGTATGTACGTGGACGCAATGCAGCAGATTTACGGCAATGTGACGAAGGTTCTCGTTGAGTCGCGACAGGGCTCGAATCTTCTGTATTTGCCTCTGGACAAGATCATGCAAAGCGCCGTTGCTGGGGCGGGCGCTCCCGCAGATGCTGTCGGAGCGGCCTCCGGGGTGGGTGGGCCCAGTGGTACGGCCGCCGTCCCGGCGCCTTTGGTACCCAATGATTCCCGTGCGCGCGACAGCAGCCGGACCCGTGACCGTGAGTCGCGATAGGAGTTATCTGTGAACAGACTTGCATTCATCGCGACCACCTTTATGGTGGCCCTCGCCCTCATGAGCTCCATGCTCTTTGTTGTCGACCAGCGGCAGTTTGGTGTGCTGTATGCACTGGGTCAGATCAAGGAGGTCATCACCGAGCCTGGCCTGAATTTCAAGCTCCCGCCGCCTTTTCAAAACGTTTCTTACATTGACAAGCGGCTGCTGACACTTGACAGCAGTGATACGGAGCCGATGCTGACCGCGGAAAAGCAGCGCGTAGTGATCGACTGGTATGTGCGCTGGCGGATTTCCGAACCCACGGAATACATTCGTAACGTCGGTTTGGACGAGAGCGCTGGAGCAATGCAGCTCAACAGGGTAGTTCGTAACGCATTCCAGGGCGAGATCAACAAGCGTACGGTCAACGAGCTGCTTTCTGCTAAACGCGAGGCCTTGATGGCTGATGTGAAGCGTGAGGTGCTTGAAACTGTACGCGGCGAAAAGCCTTGGGGTGTTGATGTCGTTGACGTGCGGATCACGCGGGTCGACTATGTCGAATCAATTACTGAATCGGTCTACCGCCGTATGGAAGCCGAGCGTAAACGCGTGGCGAACGAACTTCGCTCTACCGGTGCTGCAGAAGGTGAAAAAATACGTGCCGACGCTGATCGCCAGCGGGAAATCACGATTGCAAATGCGTATCGGGACGCTCAAAAGGTGAAAGGCGAGGGCGATGCCGAGGCTGCAAGGATCTATGCAGAGGCATTCGGTAGGGACCCCCAGTTTGCGCAGTTTTATCGCAGCCTCGAAGCCTACAAGACGACCTTTAGCAAGAAGGGCGATCTCATGGTGGTCGATCCTTCCACATCCGAGTTCTTCAAGACCTTTCGGGGCGGCGCCCCATCGGCTGGTAACGCCCCTGCTTCTGTTCGCAAGTAGCCGATTCCTGGCGGGCGGGCGCGTTGCACTAGCGTTCCGCCCGAGTAGCCCTGAGAAGCGCTGCTGAGTTGATCAATCGAGCTCGGCAGCGCGGGGTGATCTTTCTCTTGCACACCACAGAGTGGTTTTTGGGAACTCGCGGCTCGGCGCGGGAGCTCTTTCGACGCACCCGTAGCGAGTTCCAGCTACCGGTAGAATCGCGGTTTTAACAGCTCTCCATTTCTCATGTCCGCTTGGGTCCTTCCGGATCACATTGCCGATGTGCTTCCTTCTGAAGCAAGGCACATCGAAGAACTGCGCCGCGGCCTGCTAGACACAGCCCGTTGTTATGGCTATGAGCTTGTCATGCCCCCGTTGCTGGAACACTTGGAGTCTTTGCTGACGGGTACTGGTGAAGCATTGGACTTGCAGACTTTCAAGCTGGTCGACCAGCTTTCTGGAAGGTCCTTGGGGTTGCGTGCTGATACAACGCCCCAGGTCGCCCGAATTGATGCTCACTTGCTCAATCGCAAAGGTGTTACCAGGCTTTGTTATTGTGGTCCTGTGTTGCATGCACGCCCCGATCGGCCACATGCCACCCGGGAGCCTCTTCAGTTCGGTGCCGAAATATACGGTCACGCCGGACTAGAAGCAGACCTCGAGGCCTTAGGTCTGGCGCGCGAGTGTCTGGGTATTGCCGGCGTTCACGAAACCACGATTGATCTTGCGGACGTGCGTATCGTACGGGCCCTGCTTGCTGACGTGGATCTGCCTACAGCGCAGCTGGCAAACATTCACTGCGCGTTGGCTGCCAAAGACACCGCTGCCTTGACCGAACTGGCCAAGGAATTCCCTCGCAATTCCAGAGAGGCGCTTTTGGCGCTCCCGCAGCTTTATGGCGATATTTCTGTGCTCGACGAGGCTCAGAGGGTGTTGAAAGATATCCCCGGAGTGGACTTGGTGCTATCGAATTTGAGGTGGCTCGCTTCTCGCCTTGAGGACGCCAATGTCAGTTTTGATCTGGCTGACCTCCGTGGGTATGCCTATTACAGTGGCGCTCGTTTCGCGATCTATGCCCCGGGCGCGAGTGACGCTTTGGTACGTGGCGGGAGGTATGACGAGGTGGGTGCCGTGTTCGGGCGCAATCGCCCGGCGGCTGGATTCAGCCTCGACATCAAACAGGTGGTATCCGTCGTTGCGCCCAGGGCGTTGCGCCCGGCCATTCGTGCGCCGTGGGGTGGGGACTCCGGTTTGAGTGCCGCGATTGCGGTGTTGCGCAGGTCCGGCGAAACCGTTGTATGCGCGCTTCCTGAAAGGGAAAGCGAAGTTGACGAGTTCTGCTGTGATCGCGAACTTGTCCGGAAGGCTGACCAGTGGGTGGTCCAGCCAATCGATTGTTATGAAAACTGAACTGGGTTTGAGATGAAAGCAACCAAAGGTCGCAACGTTGTTGTGGTGGGCACGCAGTGGGGCGATGAAGGCAAGGGCAAACTTGTGGACTGGCTCACTGAAAGCGCGCAGGCTGTTGTGCGGTTTCAAGGTGGTCATAACGCAGGTCATACGCTCGTCATCAATGGCGTAAAGACCGCGCTGCATCTCATACCTAGCGGGATCATGCGCCCCGGAGTGAAGTGCTACATCGGGAACGGCGTAGTCTTGTCCGCGGCAAAGCTGTTCGAGGAAATTGAAGGCCTTGAGAAGGCTGGCGTTGAGGTCCGGTCACGTCTGCGTATCAGTGAGGCCTGTCCTTTGATCCTCCCTTTTCATGCAGCGATCGATGTGGCCCGGGAGGCCGCTCGGGAGCAGGGTGGCACCGAGAAAATCGGCACAACAGGCCGGGGTATTGGTCCGGCATATGAGGACAAGATCGCGCGTCGGGCATTGCGAGTCCAGGATCTCAAGTACCCCGACCGATTTGCTGCGAAGCTAAAAGAGCTTCTGGATCTTCACAACCACATTTTGAGCACTTACCTGAATTCGACTACGTTCGCGTTTGGCGATGCCCTTCGCCCTTACCTCGTTGAGGGTCGGGTGCAGTTCGATGCTGTGTATTCAGAGGCAATGCGTCATGCGGAGCTGCTTAAGCCGATGATGGCGGATGTGTCGCGTGAGCTGAACGAAGCCAATGCTGCCGGTGCCAATCTGCTGTTCGAGGGCGCCCAAGGGACCCTGCTGGATGTGGATCATGGTACCTACCCGTACGTGACTTCCAGCAACTGCGTTGCTGGCAACGCGGCTGCAGGCGCAGGCGTCGGACCAGGCATGCTCCACTACGTACTCGGAATCACAAAGGCTTACTGCACTCGGGTAGGTGGCGGTCCATTCCCGACGGAACTTGACTGGGAGAACCCGGGCACGCCTGGTTATCACATGAGCACGGTGGGCGCAGAGAAGGGCGTGACTACTGGCAGGAGTCGCCGGTGTGGATGGTTCGATGCCGCACTGCTCAAACGAAGTGCGCAGGTGAATGGACTTTCGGGGCTCTGCATCACCAAACTGGATGTGCTTGATGGTCTGCAAGAGCTGCGGCTGTGCACTGGCTACGAGCTGGATGGCGCACACATTGATCTCCTGCCGATGGGGGCTGATGACATAGCCAGATGCAAGCCGGTGTACGAAGTGCTTGCAGGGTGGTCTGACTCAACGGTTGGCATTACTGACTATGACAAGCTGCCTCAGGCAGCGCGCACCTACCTTCAGCGCATCGAGCAGGTTACCGGTGTTCCGATTGACATGATCTCTACGAGCCCTGATCGCGATCACACAATCATGATGCGCCATCCATACATCGCCGTTTGACAGCATACGTTTTTGCTGCAGTTCATTTGATACGGAGCCCATATGTTGACCGAAGACGGCAAGCACCTGTACGTTAGTTACGACGAGTACCATAGCCTCATCGAGAAGCTCGCATTGAAGGTCCATCAGTCGGGCTGGGAGTTCGATACCATCCTGTGCTTGGCCAGGGGCGGCTTGCGTCCTGGTGACATTCTCAGTCGCATTTTTGACAAGCCTTTGGCGATCATGTCGACAAGCTCTTACCGAGCTGAGGCTGGAACGGTCCAAGGACACCTCGACATCGCGCGGTTCATCACGACTCCCAAGGGCGAAATCGCTGGGCGGGTGTTGCTAGTAGATGACTTGGCGGACTCTGGCCATACGTTGCATGCTGTGATCAACATGCTCAAGACCAACTATGCTCCCATTAGCGAGCTGCGTAGCGCGGTGATCTGGACCAAGGGGATATCCTCGTTTACCGCGGACTACTCGGTAGAGTTTCTACCGACAAATCCTTGGATTCATCAACCCTTTGAGAGCTACGACAGCCTCGGGCCGGAGAAGTTGCTGGAGAAGTGGCGCCTCTAATTTTTTCGCTCCCTTCCTTTTTTTGCGAATTTCGTGTGCTATACTTGAGGGCTTCGGTACTGAGAGCCACTTGCAAAGGTGGCTTGAGGTGGTGGGGCTGCTGAAGATGCTCTTGGGCTTGGTTCTGGGGCGTGTTTGGTGGTTGTGCTGA
>LNFM01002439.1_pt1 | contig 38978 bp, 30 predicted proteins | sample 596031 | NCBI WGS metagenome assembly LNFM01 (sample SAMN04254537, study PRJNA301005) | activated carbon metagenome | isolation source: dual media filters at the Ann Arbor, Michigan drinking water treatment plant | place: USA: Ann Arbor | reverse complement strand
CCCGAATGAGTGGGTGTCCCCGGACTTCCGCGAATGAGTGGGTGTCCCCGGACTTCCGCGCGGACTTCCCGAATGAGTGGGTGTCCCCGGACTTCCGCGAACTTCCCCCCGACCCTGAGACCCCGGCCTGGCAGAGAAGGCACCGCGAGGCGAAATCCAGGCGTCTGCGCCGTATGCACACGGAGCGTGGCTGTCCCCTGACGTCGCCAGGCGCAATCTGCCCACCGCAGGCGACCGGCCACCGGTCGCATTCCCCCCCGCAACCCTCTATGCTTGTGCGTCCGCAGCAAATCCTCGTCGAAGCCGGAGTCACACCTTGCTCTCAGCCGCCAATATCACGATGCAGTTCGGGGCCAAGCCCCTGTTCGAGAACGTGTCGATCAAGTTCGGGAACGGCAATCGCTATGGCCTCATCGGAGCCAACGGTTGCGGCAAATCGACCTTCATGAAGATTCTGGGTGGGGAGCTCGCGCCGACGGCGGGCAATGTGTCTCTGGATCCGAACGAGCGCCTCGGCAAGCTGCGGCAGGATCAGTTCGCGTTCGAGGATTTCACGGTCCTCGACACCGTGATCATGGGCCATGAGGCGCTTTGGCAGGTGAAGGAGGCACGTGACCGGCTGTACGCAAGTGCCACGATGAGCGACGAAGAAGGCATGCAGGTGGCCGATCTCGAAGTCCGGTTCTCGGAGCTCGATGGCTATACCTGCGAATCCCGCGCTGGCGAATTGCTGATGGGCCTCGGCATTCCGATCGAACAGCACACCGGGCCCATGAGCGAAGTGGCCCCGGGCTGGAAGTTGCGCGTGCTGCTCGCCCAGGCCCTGTTCGGCGAACCGGATATCCTGCTGCTGGACGAGCCCACCAACAACCTCGACATCAACGCCATCCGCTGGCTCGAGGGCATCCTCAACGAGCGCGACTGCACAATGGTCATCGTGTCCCACGATCGCCACTTCCTGAACAGCGTCTGCACGCACATGGCGGATCTGGACTACGGCGATCTGCGGCTGTTCCCCGGCAACTACGACGACTACATGACGGCCGCCACCGAGGCCCGCGAGCGTATGCTGTCGAACAACGCGCGCAAGCAGACGCAAATCGAGGATCTCAAACAGTTCGTGAGCCGCTTCTCGGCCAATGCATCCAAGGCGCGGCAGGCGACCTCGCGGGCGAGACAGATCGAAAAAATAAAGCTCGAGGACGTCAAGCCATCCAGCCGCGTCAATCCCTACATCCGCTTCGAGCAGGGCAAGAAGTTGCATCGCCTGGCGCTCGAAGTAACGGGCCTCAGCAAGGGTTTCGAGGGAGTGAGCCTCTTCCAGGATTTGGACCTGGTGGTGGCCGTCGGCGAACGCGTCGCGATCATCGGCCCCAACGGCGTCGGCAAGACCACGCTGCTGGAATGTCTCGCCGGCCGCCAGGCCGCGGATGCGGGGGACGTGAAGTGGTCGGAGAATACCGATCTCGGTTATATCCGCCAGAATCGCACGGACGATTTCGAATCGGACATGAACCTCTTCGAATGGATGAACCAGTGGCGCCAGAAGTCTGACGACGACCAGGGCATCCGCGCCGTCCTCGGGCGACTGCTGTTCTCCAAGGATGACAGCCTGAAATCGGTCAAGGTCATTTCGGGCGGTGAAGAGGCTCGCATGCTGTTCGGCAAACAGATTCTCCTGAAGCCCAACATCATGCTGCTGGACGAACCGACCAACCATCTGGACATGGAGTCGATCGAATCCCTCAATCTCGCGCTCGAAAACTACGAGGGCACGCTCCTGTTCGTGAGCCACGATCGCGAGTTCGTGTCATCGCTGGCAACGCGGGTGATTGAAATGTCACCGGACGGCATTGCCGATTTCCGTGGCACCTACGACGAATATCTCCAGTCGCGCGGGCTGGAGAAGCCGGCGCCTCGTCGCGCGTCCGTCAACGCCTAGGCCCCGAACGCGAGGGCGCGAGGGGACACCCACTTTTTTTTCCATTTCTCTCGCCGCCCCATGCTGCGGCACGCCATCGACTCGGCGAGTCGGGAAGAGCGAGTGGGTGTCCCACAACTTACCCCGGCAGAATGAGTGGGTGTCCCGCAAGTCCCGGCAGAATGAGTGGGTGTCCCGCAAGTCCTTTCCCGCGGGCGCGAGGGGACACCCACTTTTTTTCCATTTCTCTCGCCGCCGCATGCTGCGGCACGCCATCGACTTGGAGAGCCGGGAAGAGCGAGTGGGTGTCCCCGAACTTCCCACGAGCTTCTCCACCTCGATGCGCCCGGCCGACGTTTTCCGTCGCTCGATTTCACGGCAGGCGGTCGCTATGCTGCCGGCATTCGGGTGCGGGGTGGGCTGGTGAAGAGTCAGATGAAGGCCGCGCTGCTGGCGGTGGGCATGGCCGCGGCGGGTAACGCGAGCGCGCAGTCGCTGCCGGTGCCGGATCTCGCGTCGATTCCTGCGACCCCGACGGGCGACGCCATCAGGCGCGGACATGCGCTGATCACCGACACGCACGCCCAGCTGCCGGATCACGTCGGCAATGATCTCAATTGCAGCAGCTGCCACCTCAATGGGGGCACAGTGGCGTATGCCGCGCCGTACGTCGGCGTGACCGGCCTGTTTCCCGAGTACCGCTCGCGCAGCGCGAAGGTCATCTCGCTGCAACAGCGCATCAACGCCTGCTTCCAGCGCTCCCTGAACGGCACGCCGCTGCCCTGGGATTCGAACGAGATGAACGCGATGCTGGCCTACATGAGCTGGTTGTCGGCGGGCGTGCCGGTCGGGCAACCGGTGGCGGGCAGAGGCTTCGAGCCTGTCGACACTTCGCTCGAACCCGATCCGGTCCGCGGGCAGGCGATCTATGCCGACCAGTGCGCGTCCTGCCACGGCGCGCACGGCGAGGGCGCGACGACCGCCGACGGCGGCTACCTGTATCCGCCGGTGTGGGGCGAGCGCTCGTTCAACCTCGGAGCGGGCATGGCGCGCCACTACACGGCCGCGGCCTTCATCCGCCGCAACATGCCGCTCGGCAAGGGCGGCACGCTGTCCGCGCAGGAGGCTGTCGATGTCGCGTTTTACGTGACGCAACAGCCGCGGCCCGATTTCCCGGCCCGGATTCACGACTGGCCCGCTGGCGGCCGGCCAAAGGACGCGCGTTGACGGTGAGTCGCCGGCAAGGCCGCTTTCCTGATCCACGCCACTCTCTGCCGTCCTCGCCCACGCTACATTGACCGCACTTTCAGCCCATCGAGCAGGAGCACGACATGAGTGACACTTCCCATCCCGAGAATCGCCGGGATTTTCTGGCGCTGGCCGCCACCACCGCGGCGGCCGGTCTCGGCGCGATGCTGCCGATCCGGCCGGCGGCTGCGGCCGAACCCGCGCCGTCCGGCGCCGCCGCGGTCACGCAGTGGCTCGACAGCATCCCGGGCAAATACCGGCAGGTCGTCGACTGGCCCGAAGAAAATCAGGGCATGGGCCTCGCCTACACGTTCGCGTTCCTGCGCAGTGCCGCCGCCGGCTGGGGCGTGTCCGACAGCGATATCGGTGCGGTGCTCGTCATCCGCCACAACGCGGTGCCGATGGCGCTGAACGACAGCGTCTGGGCGAAGTACAAGCTCGGCGAAGCATTCGAGATCACCGATCGCACGACGTCGGCACCGGCGGTGCGCAATCCGTACTACAGCGCGCCTATCCCGTTGCCGTTTCCGGAGATGGCGCTGTCCGCGCTGATCGAACGCGGCGTGCGGGTGGCCGCCTGCGGGCTGGCGATCGAATTTCGCAGTGGGCGCATCGCCGAGAAAATGGGGCTCGACCCCGCGGTGGTCAAACAGGAGTGGCTGGCGGCGGTGCATCCCGGCATCACGGTGATGCCGTCCGGCGTGTTCGCCTGTCATGCGGCGGGCACGCGCGGTTGCACCTACCTGTACGCGGGCTGACCACGCGGCGGTGGGCCGCGGCCGGCGGCATTCATGCCACCGCTTCGGCTTCTCGCTGCTGCAACATCCACATCTGCGCATACACGCCGTCCTGCGCGAGCAGTTCGGCATGTCGGCCGCTCTCGACGATCTGGCCTGACTCCATCACCAGGATGCGATCGGCGTCCATGATCGTCGACAGTCGGTGCGCGATGACCAGCGTCGTGCGCCCGATCTGGATGCGGTCGAGCTCGGCCTGGATCGCCTGCTCCGATTTCGAATCGAGCGCCGACGTCGCCTCGTCGAAAATCAGGATCGCCGGATTCTTCAACAGGGCGCGCGCGATCGCCACGCGCTGCTTCTCGCCCCCGGACAGCTTGAGCCCCCGTTCGCCGACCGCCGTCTCGTAACCGTCAGGCAAGGCGACGATGAAGTCGTGAATGTGCGCGGCGCGCGCCGCGTCTTCGACTTCGGCACGGCTTGCCGTCGGCCGGCCGTACTGGATGTTGTAGAAGATGCTGTCGTTGAACAGCACCGTGTCCTGCGGCACGATGCCGATCGCCGCGCGCACCGAAGCCTGCGTCAGCGCGCGCACGTCGTGATCGTCGATGGTGATGCGGCCGCCGGCGACATCGTAGAAGCGGTACAGCAGGCGCGCGAGCGTCGATTTGCCGGAGCCGGAATGTCCGACGACCGCGACCGTGCCGCCGGGCGGGATCTCGAAACTGACGCCGCGCAGAATCTCGCGCCGCGCGTCGTACGAGAAGCGCACCTCTTCGAAGCGCACGCGCGGCCGGGCCGCAATCAGTGGCGCCGCGCCGGGGACATCGCGCACGTCCTGCCGCACGTCGAGCAGGCCGAACAGACGCTCCATGTTGGTCAGCGCCTGCTTGACCTGCCGGTACATCATGCCGAGCAGGAACAGCGGTGCGGACAGCTGCAGCAGGTAGGCGTTGACGAGCACCAGGTCGCCTATCGTCAGCTTGCCCGCGACGACGCCGGCCGACGCGCGCCACATCATCGCGGTCACGCCGACGGCAATCACGGCGGTCTGACCGAGGTTCAGCAGCGCGAGCGTCTTCGTCGACTTGACCTGCGCGTTCTCGAGCTGACGCAGGTTGTCATCGTAGCGACGCGCTTCGTGTGCCTCGTTGTTGAAGTACTTGACCGTCTCGTAGTTCAGCAGCGAATCGACGGCGCGCTCGTTGGCACGGGTGTTCGCCTCCATCGCCGCGCGGTAGTAGCGCGTGCGCCACTCGGTGATCGAAATCGTCCACACGCCGTAGGCGAACAGCGTCGCCAGCGTGATCAGCGCAAAGCTCCAGTCGTACGACCAGACCAGCACCGTCGTCACCATCAGCACTTCGAGCGCCGTCGGCAGGATCGAATACAGCGTCCAGTCGAGCAGCTCGCCGATCGCGCTGCCGCCGCGCTCGACATCGCGCGCGACGCCGCCGGTGCGACGTTCGAGGTGGAACTTCAGGCTGAGCGCGTGCAGGTGACGAAACACCCGCAGCGTGATCTCGCGCGAGGCGCGCGCCATCACGCGCGCGAACACGATCTGGCGCAGCTCGGTGAACAACGTCACGCCGATTCGCGATCCGCCGTAGGCAATCAGCAACGCGACCGGCAGCACCAGCAGATCCGGCGCGACGTTCAGCCGATCGACCAGATGCTTCAGCGCAATCGGCACGAACAGGTTCAGCAGCTTTGCGGCCACGATCAGCCCGAGCGCGAGCAGGATCCGGCCGACGTAAGGCCGCAGCCACGGCAGCAGCTCGGCGATCACCGCCATATCGCTGCGCGCGGTCGCGGATTTGTTCGCCGGCGCTTCGCCGGCTGCGCCCATGTGTCTCATACGCCGTAGCGTAACCGAGAATGAGATAGCCTGGGGCGGTGTATTTTTGGCCACCGAGAACACCAAGCACACACAGGGGAAGAGGAGAGATCGATTTGGATTGATCGTGGTCGGCGCTTCCCAGCTCATTGCTCGTGGTTTCTGATTCATTTCCCCCGATTCTTCTCTCTGTGTCGTCTGTGTTCTCAGTGGCAGAAACGACTTCCCCAAAAGCACACACCCAACGTAGCCTCCCGCCTCGTGGCCGGCGATAATCGTGCCCCGGATCCGGGCGAGGCGGCGCATGACTCTGACGTTCGAAGCAGAAATCACCCCAGGCATGCGCGCGCGCGAGGTCGTCGAACTCGGTCGGCTCGCCGAGCAGGCGGGTTTCGATCGGCTCGGGATTTCGTGCGTGGCGCTGTGGCCCGACACCTACCAGCTGCAGACGCTGGTCGCCGCGGCGACCTCGCGCATTCACATCGGCAGCATGGTCACCAATCCGTACACGCGGCATGCGGGCGTGCACGCAGCGGCGCTCGCCACCCTGCAGGACATCTCCGACGGCCGCGCGTTCTGCGGGCTCGGCGTCGGTGCTGGCCTCGAGGCGTTTGGCATCGACTATCCGCAGCCGGCGCGCACGCTGCGCGACACCGTGATCGCCATTCGCGATCTGCTGGCCGGTGGCAAGGTGACGCAGGACGGCGCGCACGCGACGCTGCGCGAGGCCGCGCTGCTGTTGCCGCCCGTGCAGCGCGTGCCGATCGCCATCGGGACGCGCAGTCCGCAGGTGATGCGGCTGGCGGGTGAACTCGCCGATGTCGCGCTCGTCGGCGCGCGGCATCTGACACCCACGCTCGTCGCCGACTATCGGCGCTGGCTCGCCGAAGGTGCGGCGCGCGCCGGTCGCACGCCGGTCGCGATCGAAGTCCTGCCGCGCGTGACGCTCTGCGTGTCGCGCGACGAACAGCGCGCGCTCGACAGCGTCAAACGCTTCGCCGCGCACTATCTCGGCATCCTCGGCGAGCAGGGGCCGCCGGTGGCGCCGGCGCGCCGTGCGGCGATCGCCGCCGCACTGGCGGAAGCCCGCGGCTGGTACTTCGACCTGGAGCGCTACGATCCGCCGGCGCTGCTCGAACTCGTCGACGCCGATCTTGCGCGCGCCTTCGCGGTGGCCGGCACGCCGGCGCAGTGTGCCGACCAGTTGCGCGCGGTGCTGGCGCTGGGCTTCCGCGGCGTCAGTTGCAACCTCGCGGCCGTGCGCCGCGACACCAATTACGCGGGACTGCGCGAGACCCTCGAAGGCGCCGCGGAAGTGCTCGACATGCTGCGGGAGTGCACGCATCGATGAAGTCCTACCGGCAGGAACTGTGGTTCGAGATCCCCGACCGCGTCGGCTTTCGCAACATCACCGGCGAGGTCGAGCGCTGCCTTGCCGCCAGCGGTGTGCGCGAAGGGCTGGTGCTCGTCAACGCGATGCACATCACCGCGTCGGTGTTCATCAACGACGACGAACGGGGCCTGCACGTGGATTTCACCCGCTGGCTCGAAGGCCTCGCCCCGCACGAACCCGTCAGTGCCTGGCGCCACAACGACACCGGCGAGGACAATGGCGACGCCCATCTGAAGCGCCAGGTCATGGGCCGCGAGGTCGTGGTCGCGATCACCGACGGCCGCCTCGACTTCGGCCCGTGGGAGCAGATTTTCTACGGGGAGTTCGACGGCCGCCGGCGCAAGCGCGTGCTGGTGAAGATCATCGGCGAGTGAGGCTTCGGGGTCACGGGAGAGTCATCGAAGAGGCAGGCGCCCGAGGCCCCGGACGCTGGAAGATGCTGGCCGGTGCGAGGCCGGTCATCGGCGCCTTTCTCCGTTGCCGTCGAACGGTGATCCCGGGCACAACTCCTGATGCCGGCCCGCTTCCGGGCCACTGCGTCAGGCACGACAGGCCCTTCAGTCAGGCGTGCTGCAGCCGCTAAAACCGATTGAACGGGCGGCGACTGCCGCCACCGAAGCTGTCCACTCCAGGGTCTCGCATGAATCTGCCCATGAACACGGTCGCTGCGGCGACCAAACCGGTCGTCCTGATCGTCGACGACAATTCGGCCAATCTGCTGATGCTCGGCGATCTGCTCGACGGCCCGTATCGCGTGCGCCTCGCCAAGTCCGGCGAGCAGGCGTTGACCGCCGCCGTGCTCGAGCCGCAGCCGGATCTGATCCTGCTCGACATCATGATGCCGGACATGGACGGCTATGAGGTGATCAGGCGCCTGCGCGACAACCCGCGGACGGCCGAGATCCCCGTGATCTACGTCACCGCCAAGACCTCCAGCGAAGACGAGGCGCTGGGCCTGAACCTCGGCGCCGCCGACTACATCAACAAACCGATCAATCCCGCCGTGATGCTCGCGCGCGTGGCGGCGCACGTACAGCTCAATCGCATGCGCGACACGCTGCTCGAGCACAATCACCAGCTCGAAGCCGAAGTCGCGCGGCGCGTCAGCGAGACGGTGCTGGTGCAGGAAGCCAGCATGCGCGCGCTGGCAGCCCTTGGCGAAACCCGCGACAACGAAACCGGGCATCACATCCGGCGCACCCAGCTCTATATCGACGTGCTGGGCCGCCACCTCGTGCAGGATCGCCGCTTTCGCGATCAGCTGTCGCCGAAGCGACTGGCGATGATCGTCAAGGCAGCGCCGCTGCACGACATCGGCAAGATCGGCATTCCCGATCACATCCTGCTGAAGCCGGGCAGGCTGACGCCCGAAGAATTCGAGATCATGAAGACGCACGCGACGATCGGCGGCCAGACCATCGACCGCGCGCTGCGCGAACTGGCGGCGGACAATCTGATCGGCCGTTCCGCCATTGCCGCCGTCGCGCATCCGCATGACCAGAGCGGCCCGCTCGATTTCCTGATCATCGCGCGCGAAATCGCGGCCCTGCACCACGAACGATGGGACGGCTCGGGCTATCCCGGCGGTCTGACGGGCGAAGTGATACCGCTGCCAGCGCGGCTGATGGCGCTCGCCGACGTATTCGATGCGCTGATCAGCCGTCGCGTCTACAAGGATCCGATGCCGATGGATGAAGTCACACGCATCATCGAAGAGCAGCGCGGCCGGCATTTCGATCCGGATATCGTCGATGCATTCCTGGCCCGCAAGGATGAATTCGTCGCGATTGCCGAACGCTACGCCGAGCCGGGCGATCCGGTGCGCTGATGGCGATGTCGACGCGGCGGCGCTGGCTGGGCCAGGCGCTGGGCATGGCCGGCATCGTCGCGAGCGGCGCCTGCACCACGTCACCAGACGATCCGATACGCATCGGCGCCCAGCCCTTTCCCGGATATGAACTGATCTACCTGGCGCGCACTCTCGGTCTGCTGCCCGCTGACGCGGTCCGGCTGATTGAAGCGCCATCAGCGTCCGCCAACCTGCGCGCGCTCGCGGCCGGTGCGATGGAGGGCGCGGGCATGACGCTCGATGAAGTGCTCACGGCACGTGAGCAGGGCATTGACCTGGTGGTGATCTGTATCGTCGATCGCTCGGTGGGCGCCGACGCCGTGATCGGCGGCCCCGCGGTGCGCGCGCTGGCCGATCTGAAGGGCCGCAGGATAGGCGTCGAACAGACCGCGACGGGCGCCGTGATGCTCGATGCGACGCTGCAGGCCGCGGGGTTGCGGCCTGCCGATGTCGAACTCGTCCCCCTGACGTACGATGCCCACGAAGCACGTTTCCGCGACGGCGCCGTCGATGCATTGGTCACGTATGCACCCGTGATGACGCGCCTGCTCAGCGCCGGCGCCACGAAGCTCTACGACAGCGCGAGCATTCCCGGCCGCATCATGGATACCTTCGCGCTGCGGCGGGACAGCCTGCAGGCGAATGCCGCGAAGGCCGCCGTGCTGATCGATCGGCACTTCAAAGCCCGCGCGGCGTGGCTTTCGGATCCGGCGCGCCATGCGGCCGCGATCGCGCCCCGGCTGAAACTGGCAGCGCCCGACGTGGTGTCGGCCTTCGCCGGGCTCGAACTGCCCGATCGCGCGGCGAACCGGCAGCTGTTCGCCGACGGCGCGGCCGCGCTACTCACCGCCGCGCACACGCTCGGTCAGGTGATGATGAGCGCGGGCCTGCTGCAGCAACGGCCCGATGTCGGCGGCCTGTTCCACGGCGGCTTCGTGTAGGCGATGAAATCGATCGAGTCCCGCACGACGCCGCTGCGCACGGTGGTGGCCTGCTGGGCGGTGATGGTCATGCTGCTGGGCCTCGCGGTGTCGCTCGCGATGCTCTCGCGCGAGACCAGCGAGAAGGCGTGGCTGGATGCGCGCGCACTGGGTGCGAACGATCTCGCACGACTGGCGATCATCGTCGAGCGCACGATCGACAGCGATCCGGGGCTCGTCGCCGAACTGCTCGTGCACACCGCCACCCAGCACAGCCACAGCCTCGCGGTGATCGTCGATCCGCAGTCGCGGATCGTCGCCGCGACCGACCAGGCCGTCGTCGGCGAGCCGCTGGCCCGCGCCTATCCGGCGCTCGGTGCCTGGCGCGCGGCGCGCGAGGCCGGGCCGGGTCCCGTGACCCATGAGCTGCGCGACCGACGCACCCTGACGCTTGCGCGCGCCGTGCTGTGGCCCATCGGCACGGATGCGATCCGCAGCCAGGGCCGCGGTATTGCGTATCTGCAGCTCGATGTCCAGCATCTTCAACGCGCACTGCAGCGCGCGATGATGCGCGAACATCTGCGCGATCTGGGCACCTTCTGCGCGGTGCTGCTGGTGCTGCTGTTCGCGCTCGACCGCGTGGTGTTGCGGCCGCTCGACGCCATGCGCAAGGCGACCGAACGCCTCGCCGATGGCGAGCTCGATTTCCGGCTGCCGCCGCTGCGCACGCATGTGCGTGAACTGACCCAGCTGTCGGTCGCGTTCAATGCGATGGCCAGTGCCGTGGCCTCGACGGTCGCGCGGCTGTCGGACAGCGAGCACCGTTTCCGCATGCTGATTGCCTCTGCGCCCGAAGCGATCGTGCTGGTCAACGCGGAAGGCCAGATTCACCATTTCAATCGCGCGGCCGAGCAGCTGTTCGGCTACCGCACCGGGGACATCCAGGGCCAGTCGCTGGATCGGCTGTTGCCGTCGCACCACCGCGCGCAGCACGGCGAACATCTGCGCGGCTTTGCCGGCAAGGACGCCGACGATTCGCGCCGCATGCAGGGTGGCCGCCTCGTGGCGGGCCTTCATCGCGATGGCCGCGAGCTGAAGCTCGAGATCGGCATCTCACGCAGCAGCGTCGGCGGTCAGACGCTGTTCACGGCGATGATTCGTGATGTCACCGAGCGCGTCGCCATCGAAGGCGAGCTCGCCCGTCATCGCACCGAACTCGAAGCGATGGTGCGCGAACGGACCGCCGAGGTGGTGCGCCAGCGCGACCTGGCGGAGGCGGCCACGCGCGCGAAATCCGAATTCCTCGCCAACATGAGCCATGAGATCCGCACGCCGATGAACGCCATCATCGGACTCGCCTATCTCGTGCGGCGTGGCGCGACGCGCGAACAGGCCACCCACCTCGACAAGCTGTCGGCCGGCGCCCGTCATCTGCTCGCGGTGCTGAACGACATTCTCGATTTCTCGAAGCTCGAGGCCGGCAAGCTCGAACTCGTGCCGCGCGACACCGCGCTGGTCGGGCTCCTCGATCAGGTGTGTCAGCTGTTCGCCGCCAACGCGGGCGACAAGGGCATCGAACTCGTGCAGTGGACGGCGAGCGGAGTGCCGGCGATGGTGTCGGTCGACGACCTGCGTCTGCGCCAGGTGCTGATGAATCTGGTCGGCAATGCGGTCAAGTTCACCGACGAGGGCCACGTCACGCTGCGCACGATTTGCGTCGAGCAGTCGGCCATGAAGGCGCGCTTGCGCTTCGAGGTCAGCGACACCGGCATCGGCATCGACGGCGATACGCTCGCGCGCCTGTTCCAGCCTTTCGAGCAGGGCGACGCATCGACGACGCGCCGCCACGGCGGTACCGGCCTCGGCCTCGTGATCTGTCAGCGCCTGCTGCGCATGATGGGCACCGAGCTCGGCGTGTCGAGCACGCCGGGCCGTGGCAGCGGATTCTGGTTCGAGCTCGATGTGCCGATCGTCGCTGCCGCCCCGCAGGCGACGCGGGCAATGGGCCTGCCGCAGGCCGCGGCCGCGCTGGTCGTCGACGATCTGCCTGCAGCGCGAGAAGCGTGCTGCGAAGCCTTGCGCGCGCTCGGCTTCGATGCGCTCGGTGTCGCCAGCGCGGACGAAGCGCTGACGGCAGTGCGGGTGGCCGAAGTCGACGGGCGCCAGTTCGCGCTGTGCATCGTTGACTGGCGCATGCCGGGCACCGATGGCCTGCAATGCGTGCAGCAGATCCAGGCGGCCGGCCTCGCGGCGGTGCCGACGCTGCTGCTGGCGGTTGCCGGCAGCGGGGCGCCGGACCTCGACCAGTTGCAACGCGCGGGCATCGCAGGCGCGGTCGACAAGCCGCTGTCGTCGCTGCAGATCGCCGCCCAGCTCGAACATCTGCAGTCGCAGCCGCGCGCCGGCTCGGCGTCGGCAGCTGCCGACAGCGTCCACGACATGCTGGAGGGCCTTGCCGCGCACCGCGGACGACGCGTGCTGATCGTGGACGACAATCCGCTGAACCAGGACGTCTTCAGCGAACTGCTCGGCGAAGCGGGACTCGATCCGATGATCGCCGGCAACGGCGCCGAGGCGCTGCGCCTGGTGCAGGACGGCGCGACGCTCGACCTCGTGCTGATGGACATGCAGATGCCGGTGATGGACGGCCTCGAGGCGACACGCCGCATCCGCGCGCTGCCGTCGGGCACGGATCTGCCGATTGTCGCGCTGACGGCGAACGCGCAGCCGCGCGATCGCGCGCGCTGTCTCGACGCCGGCATGAATGATTTCCTGAGCAAACCGGTCGATCTGCCCGAGTTCACTCGGGTGCTCACGCGCTGGCTGCCGACGGAGGCCGTGCCGACTTCCGCACCGTCGTCCGACGCCGATGCGGCGTGTGTCACGGATCCGCTGTGGGTGGCGCTGCGCGGGATCCCAGGCTTCGATCCCGACACCGGTCTGCGCTCGACCCGCCGACAGGTCGCGGCCTATCGTCGCCTGCTCGAGCGCTTCATCGACGTCCATCGCGATGATGTCGAGGCCCTGCGCCATCCACGGACCGCGGACGCGCCTTACCTGATCGCGCATTCACTGAAATCGACCGCAGGCGCCATCGGCGCGCTGAATCTCGCCGACAGCGCCCACCTGCTGGTGCCCGATCGCCTGCAGGGCGCGGCACGTGACGAGGCGGCGCGGGGGCTGGCCGATGAACTCCGATCGGTGCTCGATGCGCTGGCAGCGGTGCTGCGCACGACGCCGCAGGACACGGGTCCCACACCGGCAGCGAGCGACAGCCCGGCGACCCTGCACGCGGCGCTGCGGGACTGCCTGGAGGCGCGCGACCTCAGCGCGATGCGTTACGCCCGCGATCATCGGGACACGATCCGCGCGCTGTTCGGCGCGCGCGCTGACGAACTGTTGAGCCACATCGATGGCTTCGAGTTCGACGCTGCGCTCGCGCTGCTCGCTGGTGTCGAGCCGGCCCCGGCGGTGACCACGCCATTGCCCACGCCGCACGCAGGAGACCGCACGGCAAAGGCGGCCCCCGAGCGGGCGACCGACACGCGAAAGGCAGCGGCGACCGAGTCCAATACCGCCTGGTAATGCCCGCCGCGCCTTCGCCGCGCCGTGCTGGCTTGCCCGCGTGTCCGGTCTCAGTCCTCTTTCGACACCCGGCAGGGCAGTCCCCGCAACAGCCACGCCCCCATCACGGGATCGCTGTCGTCGGCCGCGTCGCTGGTGCAGACATTGATGTTCGTGGCCCACAGGCCGTAGGGGTCCTGCGCGTCACCCGTGCCCTCCGGGTACCACCAGCGATCGGCGCACACCACGTGCGCGGCGAGCGCGGCCGACAGCCGTGCCTGCTGGCGCACACGGCCGAGCGGCGTTTCGAGCGTGAACCAGTCGCCATCGCGGATACCGTGCCGGGCGGCGGTGTCCGGATGCAGGGTCGCGGCGGGATGCGCATGTGTGCGCCGATAGCGCCGCAGATGCTGGGCGTTTTCGTGAAAGCCTTCGATCGTGCGGCCGCCGGTCGTCAGCGTCAGCGGGAAATCGGCGGCGTCGCGGCCGAGCGCGGGGACGGCCGCGGTGGGCACCGCCGGCAGCCCCCAGGCCGCGAGCAGGCTCGACGACAGTTCCACCTTGCCGCTCGGCGTGCCGTAGCGCGGCGGCAGCTCGGTTGCATGGTCCGGGTGGCGCGCGGCCGCGCCGAACAGCGGGCCGTTGGCCGCCGCCACGGTGTCGAAATCGAGTCCGGCTGGCGCGAGCGAGCGCGCGTAGAAGTCTTCGGCCCGTGCGGGCCACGCAGCGCCATCGCCGAGGCGTTGCGCGAGGTCGCGCCAGAGTTCGTAATCCGAGCGCACGCCGGGTGGCGGCGCCGTCGCCGCGTGGTTCGCGCCGACGTAGTCGCCGAACGCGCCGACGAAGGCGATGCCGAACGAGAAGTACGGCTTTTCGAGCCAGTGCGCGGCGGGCAGCACGTAGTCGGCCAGCGCCGCGGTCGGCGACATGAACAGGTCGTGCACCACGCACAATTCGAGATTCGGGCTCTGCAGTGCGCGGGCGACTGCCGGCGCGTTCGGATTCGCGCCGAGCGGATTGTGGTGCTGCACGATCAGCGCCTTGACCGGGTACGGCGTGCCGTCCGCAATCGCCTGCCACAGGCTCGGCTCATGGGCCGTCGCAATCCAGTTCAGGCTGTGCTGCCGGCCATACCACGCGGCGGCAACCGCGTCGTCGAGGCCGCGATAGCCATGACCGAGGAACGGGTAGCGCCCGGCGCCAACGCGGCGGGCCCGCTCCGCCTCCGGCAGCGCCGCGGCGTCGAGCATGTCGCCGTTCGCGAGCATGTCGCGCGGTGGCCCGAGCAACGCGTGGCCGCCGGCGACGCCGAGATTGCCGGTGACTGCGATGAGGCACGCAATCGCGCGCCCGATCTGGATCACCGGCGCGCCGGTCTGGCACAGGCCGTTGCCGGCATTGAACACCGTCGGTCGCGACCGGCCGATCAGGGCCGCCGCCTCCTGCAGCCGCGACAGCGGCACGCCACAGGCCTTGGCGAGCGCCACCGGCTCCAGACCGGTGACGTGCGCGCGTAAATCCTCGAAGCCGGTCGTGTGCTCGCGCACGAAGGCGTGGTCGATCAGATCGTCCTTGATCAGCAGGTGCAGCAGCGCGAGCGCGAGTTCGGCGTCGCGCCCGGGCTGCACCTGGAGCCACAGATCGGCATGGCGGGCCTCACGGGTGCGCTCGGGATCGATGACGATGAGCTGGGCACCGGCCTTCTGTGCGGCGCCGATCGCGCGCCACAGCAGCGGCGCCGAAGCGGCCGGCCGCATGCCCCACACCACCACGCAGCGGGTGATGCCGGCGACCGGCGCTGTAAAGACTGTCGGGCCACTGCCGTAAGTGAGTGCTTCCGCCAATGTCAGCGGGCCATAGCAGATCTTGTCCTGGCCGCAGCTGTTGGGGCTGCCATGGCGGTTCAGGAAGCGCTCGCCGATTCCCCAGTCGCCGCCGCGAAAGGTGCCATAGCTGTAGGCGAGTGATCGCGCGCCGTCAGCCGCCGTGAGGCGGGCGATCCGGGCGGCGATGTCGTCCAGCGCCTCGTCCCAGCTGACGTCCGCCCACTGCCCGCTGCCGCGGGGCCCGATCCGGCGCCGCGGCGTCAGCACGCGGTCGGGGTGATAGACGAGTTCGGCCGCGTCCTTGCCTTTCGGGCAGACGTAGCCCGCGCTGACGGGGTGCGCGCGGTCGCCGCGGATGTCGAGGATGCGGCCGTCGGCAACGTCTACGCGCAGGCCGCACTGCTGGGTGCAACCACAGCAGACGACCGGGCGGGTCGTGACAGGCGTGACCGGGGCGGGGCCGGCTGTCGTCATCGGAGCGTCCTGACGGGGGCGGGAATCGCAGTATACGCAGGGCCGCGCCGTGGCCGGCGGTGGCCGAACGCCGCTGAAGTTGACGCCCCCGCTGCCGCTAAGCGAAACGAGCGTTCCATGGCGCGGGCCGACCCGCGTTCCGGTACGACTGCACACCGACCGGCAGCGGAAAGGGATACCCGATCTGCATGGCCAGACTGGGTCAACGCCGGGGCCAGACGCACGCCCACGGCCAGGCGCAAGCCCCCATGAACCGACTGACGGAGCCGACGATGTTTTTCCGAAAAAAAGCCGAAGACACCTCCCTGACGACGATCGACCCGCAGCGTCTGGCCGAACTCGAAGGCCAGATCGACGCGATCAACCGCTCGCAGGCGGTCATCGAATTCACGCTCGACGGCATCATCCTGCGTGCCAACGAACACTTCTGCACGACGCTCGGTTATCGCGAGGACGAGATCAAGGGCCAGCATCACCGGTTGTTCGTACGGCCGGCGGACCAGGGACCGGCCTATGACGCGTTCTGGCAGAAGCTCGCCCGCGGTGAATACGACAGCGCCCAGTACCTGCGCATCGGCAAGGGCGGGCGCGACGTGTGGATCCAGGCGAGCTACAACCCGGTGTTCGACGCCGACGGCAAGCCGTTCAAGGTCGTCAAGTACGCCACCGACATCACCGACCAGGTACGCCTGCGCCAGGAAGCCGCGACCCTGTCGCTGGTCGCCAACGAGACCGACAATTCGGTCGTCATCACCGACGCGCACGGCCATATCGAATACGTGAACGCGGGGTTCACTCGCCTGACGGGCTACACCGCCGCGGAAGCGCTCGGCCGCAAGCCCGGCGAGCTGCTGCAGGGCAAGCACACCGACGCGGACGCGAAACGTCGCATCCGTGAAAAGCTCGATGCGCAGCAACCGTTTTCCGACGAAATCCTCAATTACAACAAGGCTGGCGCCTCCTACTGGATATCGCTGGCGATCAACCCCGTGTTCGACGCGCAACGCCAACTGACGAAGTTCGTGTCGATCCAGACCGACGTCACTGCAAGCAAGCTCCAGCAACTCGACTTCAACACCCGGCTCGAAGTGATCTCGCGCAGTTCGGCGATCATCGAGTTCACGCCGGACGGTCACGTCCTGACCGCAAACGCCAATTTCTGCGCGACGATGGGCTACACCGCCGACGAGCTCAAAGGCCAGCATCACCGCCTGTTCGCCGACCCCGCATATGCGGCGAGCAGCGACTATCGCGCGTTCTGGGACAAGCTCGGGCGCGGCGAATTCGATGCCGGCAAGTACATGCGCGTGGCGAAAGGTGGCCGTGAAGTGTGGCTGCAGGCGAGCTACAACCCGATTTTCGACCAGAACTAACGGGTCACGAAGGTGATCAAGTTCGCCAACGACATCACCGCGCAGGAAGTCGCGGCCCGCGAGCAGCAGCAGGCGGTGACGGAAGCCTCGCGCGTGATGGCCGCGCTCGCCGACGGCAATCTCGTCGACCTGATGGACGGCGAATACGCGGGCGAGCTCGGCAGCCTCAAGGAGTCGATCAACAGCTGCGTGCTGAACCTGCGCAACATGGTCAACCAGATCAACGAAGCGGCGCATTCGATAGGCACCTCGGCCTCCGAGATCGCGGTCGGCAACCAGGATCTGAGCCAGCGCACCGAAGAGCAGGCGTCGAGCCTCGAGGAAACGGCGTCGTCGATGGAGCAGCTCGCCGGCACGGTGGCGCAGAATGCCGACAGCGCCAATCGCGCGAACGATCTCGCCGCCGCAGCGCGCGCCCAGGCCGAGCGCGGCGGCAAGGTCGTGGCCACGGCCATCGGCGCGATGAGCGAGATCAACCAGTCATCGAAGAAGATCGCGGAGATCATCGGCGTCATCGACGAGATCGCGTTCCAGACCAACCTGCTCGCGCTCAATGCGGCGGTGGAAGCGGCGCGTGCCGGCGATCAGGGTCGGGGCTTCGCGGTCGTCGCCGCCGAAGTCCGCAACCTCGCGCAGCGTTCGGCGGGCGCCGCGAAGGAAATCAAGGCGCTGATCCAGGATTCCGGCGCCAAAGTCGAACAGGGCTCGCGTTACGTCAATGAAACCGGCGCGTCGCTCGAAGAAATCGCCGCGTCGACGAGGAGTGTCTCGACGATCATCGCGGAGATCGCCTCGGCCTCGGAACAGCAGTCCGCCGGCATCTCGCAGGTCAACAAGGCCGTGACGCAGATGGAGCAGGTGGTGCAGCAGAACGCCGCGCTGGTTGAGGAGGCGGCCGCCGCGAGTGAAGCGATGGACGAACAGTCGCGCGGGCTCGCGCAGCTGATGCGCTTCTTCAAGCTCGATGCGGCCGCGCGCGGCGAGGTCCAGGCCATCGCGTCGCGGCCGCCGGTCGAACGGCGCAGCGCCGGCCGGCCGTGGACCGCGCCGTCGGCCGCCGACACCGCCCCGGCCGCCGCGCTGCAGCGGGCGTCCGGCGACGACACCGCGTGGGACGAGTTCTGAGCGGCGTCTGACGCCGCCCGCCCTCTGGCGCGGCGCCCGTGCAAGGCGCCGCGCACCGCTTCTTGGCCCATCCCGAGATCGCTTAGCATGCGTGCTTCGTACTGCCAGCAGTCTTCAAGAGGCCATCGCCATGATCAACTGGACGGAAGTCATCCGCCGCTCGAACGAAGGCAATCCCGCCCCCTCCCGCACGGTTGAGAAGTCGGACGCCGAATGGCGCGCGCAACTGTCGCCCGAGCAATACCAGGTCACCCGTCAGGCCGCGACCGAACGCCCCTTCAGCTCCGAGATGTGCAGCAAGTTCGAACCGGGCAGCTATGCGTGCGCGTGCTGCGGCGAACTGCTGTTCGACGGCCAGCACAAGTTCGAGTCCGGCACCGGTTGGCCGTCCTTCAGCCTGCCTGCAGCAGACAACGCGATCGCCTACATCATGGACAGCTCCCATGGCATGCGTCGCGTGGAGACCGTCTGCAACACCTGCAAGGCCCACCTCGGCCACATTTTCCCCGACGGCCCGGCGCCCACCGGCCTGCGCTACTGCATGAACGCACTGGCACTGGCCAAAGTGCACGACTGAGGCAGGCGTCGCGGTCTGGCGGGGTCGGCAATGACCAAGGCCGCTGTGCCGCCGCTGTCCGGTGCGGCATCGGGGCGCGCCAAGACGCCATTTCTTGATCCGGCGCCGGATGGCGCCGCGTCCGAATCCCCGACAATCCTCTCCATCGACAACCGGCTTTGCAGGAGACACCGGCATGCCGAAGCTACTCGTGGCGTTTGATGGTTCGGAAACGGCGCTGCGCGGCCTGCGCTACGCGATCACGCTTGCCAAATCGATGCATGAGGCCTCGATCCACCTCGTGCACGCGCACGAAGCGCCCGACGTCGACGGGGCGGTGTCGATCTATGTGACGCACGACAAGATGGCCGAGCTGCAGCAGCAGCACAGCCAGGGCCTGCTCGAGGCGGGCACCCGACTGCTCACCGAGGCCGGCATTGCGCATACCGCCGAAGTCCTCACGGGCCATCTAGGTCAGGTGATCGCCCGGCGCGCGGACGAGCTCGGGTGCGACATGATCGTCATGGGCACGCGCGGCATGGGCGCGGTCGGCAACCTGTTCATGGGATCGGTGTCGACGAAGGTCGTGCACTTCGCACACGTGCCCGTGACCCTCGTGAAGTAGCGGCACGGGGTCGCCGCGATGTGGGCTCACGACGGCAGCCGGCGACCGGACTTCGCCGTCGCGCCGGGTCCCGGCCAGGAGTCGGTGTGGGACTACCCGCGGCCGCCGCGCCTCGCGGCGGACTCGCGACTCGTTGAAGTGACTGCGGACGGCGTCACCCTGGCGTCGACCCGTCGCGCGCTGCGCGTACTCGAAACGGCGAGCCCGCCCGGCTTCTATCTTCCCGCCGACGACGTCGATCTCGCGCAACTCGCGCGCGTGCCCGGCCGCTCGCTGTGTGAATGGAAGGGCGCGGCGAGCTACTGGTCGCTGGCGCGCACGCCGTCACCGCCCGTCGCGTGGACCTACGACGACCCGCTGCCCGCGTTCGCCGCCCTCCGCGGCTGCTTCGCGTTCTATGCCTCGCGCGTCGCCTGTTTCGTCGACGGCGAGCGCGTCAGGCCCCAGGCCGGCGGCTTCTACGGCGGCTGGATCACGCAGGAGATCGTCGGCCCGATGAAGGGTGAGCCGGGTTCGGGTCACTGGTGAGCGGCGCCCGTGACGTCGCGATGTCACGCGGTGTCGCGCGGTGTCGCAACGGGCCAGCCTTCGGCGGTGAGCGCGCGCAAGGTGTCGTCGAACGCCGCGACCAGCAGGTCGACATGCACTTCGGTCATCGGCGTCGACAGCGCGCCGATGCCGCGTTTCGAAATCTGGATGCCGCGATTGCAGAGGCCGAGGAACATCAGGGTGTTCAGGCTCGCGTCCGCGGTCTGCGCCGCGCGCGCATCACGCAGCGGCACGTCCGTCCAGTGCACCTGGAACAGTGAGCCGCCGCCGGACACCTGGGCCGCCGCGCCGTGGCGCGCCAGCACTGCGCGCAGCGCATCGCGCGTGTACTCCCCGAGCGCATTGAGGCGCGCAATCGCCGGCGCGTCGAACAGCTTCATCGTCGTGTAGCCGGCGCAGGCGGACATCGGGTTCGCACTGAAGGTGCCGAGATTGGACACCGTGCCGCGCGGATCGGCGTCATCGAACACACGCATGAACTCGCGTCGGCCGCCGACGGCACCGCTCGGAAAGCCGCCGCCGATGATCTTCGCCATCGTCGTCAGATCGGGTTCGAGCCCGTGGATCGACTGCGCGCCGCCGAAGGCCTGGCGCAGCGTGATGACTTCGTCGCAGATGAGCACGATGCCTGCGCGCAAGGTCTCCTCCCGCAACACGGCGAGGAATTCGGGATCGGCCGGAATGACACCGCCGGCGCCGAGCATCGGTTCGACGAGGATCGCCGCGAGTTCGTCGCCGTGGTCGCGCACGGCCTCGCGCACAGCCTCGGGATCGTTGTAACGAATGAGCACGACGTCGTCGATCGCAGCCGGCGGCAGCCCGCCGACATCGGCGACGGGCCGCGTCAGGCGCACCGGATCCCCGACCGCGGGCAGATTGCCGCCGCCGGCCATCACGAAATCATAGGCCCCGTGATAGGCCCCTTCGAACTTGCCGATGCGGTGCCGGCCCGTGTAAGCGCGCGCAGCGCGCAGCGCGACCATCACCGCTTCGGTGCCCGAGTTGTTGAACACGACCTGCTCGACCGACGGGATGCGCTCGCACAGCAGTTCGGCGAGTGCGAGCTCCTGCGCACCGGGTGACGAATAGGTGGTGCCGGCCTGCAGTTGCGTATGGATCGCCTCGAGCACGACGGGGTGCCCGTGGCCGTGGATCAGCGCGGTGTAGTTGTTGTGGAAATCGATGCGACGATTGCCGTCGAGATCGGTCGCGTACACGCCCTGCGTCGACGCCGTGTAGAACGGAAACGGCGGATGGCGCAACAGCGCCCGCGAGGCGCCGGTCGGCACCCGTTCGCGGGCGCGCCGCTGATGGGCGGCCGAACGCGCGTTCGCCGCGACGTAGTCGCGCCAGGTCGGGGATTCTTCGGGCGTCATGGCTGCGCGCCGCTCGCGTCATCGACCAGGGCCTGCAGTGCACGCAGATCGCGCACCTTCACTTCGCGTGCGAGGACGGCGTCGCGTCGCATCAGCGCGTCGACCAGGGCGTCGTGATTCACCCAGCATTCGTCGAAATAGGCGGGCCTCTCGCGCAGCATGCCGCGGATCGCGGCCGTGCAGTGGGGCACGCTCTTCATGCGCAGGACTTCAATGAACTGCAGCGCCACCGGGCCGCGAGCGGCTTCGTAGATCGCGAACTGGAACGCGCTGTTCGCTTCGAGCACGCCGTAGAGATCGCCGCCGCGGCCATGGGCCTCGACCGCGTCGCGCAGGGTGGCGATCCGCGCCAGCTCGGCGGTGCTCGCGTGCCGTGCCGCCTCGGCGCAGGCGTCGCCCTCGAGCAAAAAGCGCAGTCGCCACAGTTCCGCGGCGGTCCCTGCATCGAGGGCCGGTACCTTGATCCCGCGGTTCGGCAGCACGGTGAGCGCCTGTTCGGCCGAGAGCCGTGTCACCGCCTCGCGCACCGGCATCATGCTGGTGCCAAGTTGCGCGGCGAGTTCGCGCAAGGTCAACGTGGTGCCGGGCTCGAGGCGGCCGGACAGCAGCGCGTGTTTGAGCCGCGCATAGGCAAGGTCATTCAAAGTGACGCGGGCGAGCGGCTCGAGTGCGAGGGGGGATTCCGCCATGCGGGACTCCGATTGCCGATGTGGTTCGAATGGGCAGAGGCCAGTCTGACGGTGGCCCCTTCGACGTCTGCCAAATTGACATCTGTGATCACAGGTGAATATAGTCGACGCCACGTCGACATGCACGAGGTCAGGCGGCGATGACCGAATCGAATCGCGGCGGCGGCTGGCGCGTCAGCGTCGACACCGGCGGTACCTTCACCGACGTGGTCGTCGCGGACGACCGCGGTCGCTTCACGATCGGCAAGGCGCTGACGACGCCCGACCGCATCTTCAACGGCCTGTCGGCGGCGCTCGAGCATGCGGCGGAGACACTTGGCCTGACGCGCGCCGACGTGCTCGGCCGCACCGATATCCTCATCTACGGCACGACACGCGCCACCAACGCCATCGTCACCGGCAACATCGCGAAGACCGCCTTTCTCACCACGGCAGGCTTTCCGGACGTGCTCGTGTTGCGTGAAGGCGGCAAGTTCAACCCGCACGACTTCGCGACGCCGTTTCCCGCGCCGTACGTGCCGCGCCGGCGCACCTTCGAAATCAGCGAGCGCATCGACGCGCGCGGCAAAGTGCTCCTGCCACTCGATGAAGCCCAGGCCCGGCACACGCTGCAGACGCTGCGCGCGCACGCTTACGAAGCGGTGGCGGTGTCATTGCTGTGGTCGATTGCCAATGCCGTCCACGAGCAGCGCCTCGCCGCGCTGATCGAGGCTGAACTGCCGGGTGTGCCCTATACGCTGAGTCACGCGCTGAACCCGATACTCCGCGAATACCGGCGTGCGTCGTCGACCGCGATCGACGCGTCGATCAAGCCCCTGATGCAGGCCCATCTGCGCGACCTGCAATCCGATCTGCGCGAGTCCGGCTATCGCGGCGAGATTCTCGTCAGCACCACCATGGGTGGCTGTCTCGACGTCGACAGCGTGATCGCGCGCCCGATCCACACGGTGCGCTCGGGCCCTGCGATGGCGCCGGTCGCCGGCCGCCGCTATGCCTCGCTCGACGACACGGGGGAGTCGGTGCTCGTCGTCGACACCGGCGGCACCACTTTCGATGTCAGCCTCATCCGCGAGGGCCGCATTGCGACCACGCAGGACACCTGGCTCGGTGAGCAGTTCACGGGGCACATGCTCGGCATTCCGGCGGTGGACGCACGCAGCGTCGGCGCCGGCGGTGGTTCGATCGCCTGGCTCGATCCCGCTGGCCTGCTGCGCGTCGGCCCGCGCAGCGCGGGCGCGAACCCCGGCCCCGCCTGCTACCGGCTCGGCGGCAGCGCACCGACCGTGACCGATGCCGCGCTGGTGCTCGGCTACCTCGATCCTGACTATTTCCTCGGCGGGCGCATGCCGCTCGACGTCACAGCAGCCCGCGCGGCCATCGCGACGATCGCGACGCCGCTCGGGATCACGATCGAAGCAGCGGCCTATTCGATCTTTGCGGTGTCGAACGAAACGATGATCAACGCCATCAAGGACATCACGGTCAGCGAAGGCATCGACCCGAGCGAGGCGGTGATCGTCGCCGGCGGGGGCGCCGCGGGGCTCGGCATCCTGCCGATCGCGCGCGAGTTGCGCTGCAGGGCCGTGATCGTGCCGCGCACGGCCAGCGTGCTGTCGGCCTGCGGCATGCAGTTCTCCGATCTCCAGCTCGAGCAGAGCGCGAGCGCGCCGACCCGTTCGGTCGATTTCGACCGCGGCGCGGTCAACGGCGCGCTGGCGCGCATCGACGGCGAACTCGATGCCTTCGCGGCGCGTCTCGCTGCGCGCGGCTTTCGCGAGCGGCGCACGAGCTACCGCGTCGACGCCCACTACGCCGCGCAGGTGTGGGACATCAGCGTCGATTTGCCCGCGCCCCGGTTCTCGACCGACGCACAGGTGGCGACCCTCATCGAGTCCTTCCACGCGAACCACCGCCGCATCTTCAGCGTCGACGATCCGGCGAGTCCCATCGAGTTCCTGAACTGGACGGGCCGCGTCTCGGTCGCGCTGCCCCAGCAGCGCGGCGGCGACAGCGCGCGCGGTGCCGACGCAACCACGGCGGTCGGCACGCGGCGCGCCCTGTTCGATGAGCACGAGGTGCGCGAAGCGGCAATCTATCGCGGCGATCGGATCCGCGTCGGCGATGAACTCGCCGGCCCGGCCATCGTCGAGGAAGCGACGACGACGCTGGTGTTGCCCCCCGGGACCCGCGCACGGCTGATGCCGTCCGGCAGCTACGTCGTCGCGATCGATTATTGAGCACGCCTGAAGAGGAACCAGCGATGAACAAGCCGGAATCCGTCGCCGCCAGCACCGACACACTGTCGCCGATGCTGCTCGCCGTGCTCGCGAACCGCTTCGACGGCGTGGTGCGCGAAATGACGAACACGATGCTGCGCACCGGCCGCTCGGCGGTGATCAACAGTGCACGGGATTTCTCCTGCGGCATCACCACCGGCGACAACGAACTGTTCGCGACCGCCGAAGGTCTGCCGGCCCACACCTACGGGCTCAACCTGCAGACGGCGGCGATGTGTGCGTTCCACGACGATATCGCCGAGGGCGACGCCTACCTGCACAACGATCCCTACAGCGGCAACTCGCACCCGGCCGACCACACGATGATCGTGCCGGTGTTCTGGGAGGGCGAGCACCTGTTCAACGTCTGCGCGAAGGCGCACCAGGCCGACATCGGCAACAGCCTGCCGACGACCTACCATGCCGCCGCGCGCGACATCTACGAGGAGGGCGCGCTGATCTTCCCGGCGGTCCGCGTGCAGCGCGCACACCAGATGAACATGGACATCATCCGCATGTGCCAGCGGCGCATCCGCGTGCCGGACTACTGGTACGGCGATTTCCTGTCGATGCTCGGCGCCGCGCGCACCGGCGAGAAGCGCATTCACGACATTTTCCGCAAGTACGGCAAGGACACCCTCAAGCGTTTCGTCACGCAGTGGTTCGACTACAGCGAGAATCGCATGCGACAGGCGATCTCCCAGCTGCCCGCCGCCGTCATCGAGCGTGAGAGCTTTCACGATCCCATCCCGCCCTTCATGCTCGACGGCATTCCGGTGCGCACGAAGATCACGGTCGACCCCGCCGCCGGCACGGTCGAGCTCGATCTGACGGCCAATGTCGACTGCATGGACAACGGGCTCAACCTGTCCGAGGCCTGCGCCATCAGCAATTCCGTCGCCGGCGTCTACAACTGCCTGCCAAGCGACATCCCGCGCAACGGTGGCTCGTATCGCTGCATCCGCATGAAGCTGCGCGAAGGGGCGGCGATCGGCAAGCCGACGTTTCCGCACAGCTGCTCGGTCGCGACGACCAATGTCTCCGAGCGGCTGCTGAACAACGTGCAGGCGGCGCTCGCCGATCTTGGCGAAGGCTACGGACTCGCCGAGGGCGGTATCGGCATGGGCGCGGGTTTCTCGGTGATTTCGGGTCTCGATGCGCGCCACGCCGATCACCCGTACGTGAACCAGCTGATCATCGGCAACAACGGCGGCCCCGCGTCGCCGACCTGTGACGGGTGGGTGACCTACGGCATCCCCGTCGTCGCCGGGCTGATGTATCGCGACAGCGTGGAAATCAGCGAACTGAGTTATCCCATCCACTATCGCGAGATGCGTCTGTGCCAGGACACGATGGGCGCCGGCCGCACGCGCGGCGCGCCGGGACTGCTGATGTCCTTCGGCCCCAGCGCACACCCGATGACGGTGGTGTTCGCGGCCGACGGCCAGCGCAACCCGGCGCGCGGGGTGCGCGGCGGCACTGACGGCAATGTCGGCCGCATGGACCTGATCGATGAGCATGGGCGCGAGACGCAGATGCCGAACGTCGGGCAGTTCGTCCTCAGGCAGGGGCAGTGGCTGCGCGGACTCGACACCGCAGGCGGCGGCTATGGCGATCCGCTGACGCGCGATCCGGCGCGCGTGCGTGAAGATGTCCTCGAGCGCTACGCGACACCCGAGCATGCCTTCGAGGTCTACGGCGTGGTGTTCACCGGGCACGCGGAAGATGAATCGCTCGCCGTGGATCAAACCGCCACCGTCGCCCGCCGCGCCGCCCTGCGGGCATGAATCACAAGGAATCTCCGCCATGGCCAGTGTCCTGCCGTTGAGCACCCACGACGGCGACGAGCGCCTGCCGATGCTGCTCGGCTTTCAACGCGTCGGCGACACGACGGCGCGCAAGACACGTTTCATGGACTACGGTCGCGGGATCTATGTCTACGACACCGATGGCCGCGAGTACATCGAGGCGACGGCATCGTTCTATGTCGCGTCCCTGGGTTATCAGCACGCGGAGCTGGTCGAGGCGATCACTGCGCAATACCGCGAACTGCCATTCTTCGTGTCGGCGCTGAACCGGACCAGTCGCACGGCGCTCGAACTCGCCGAGAAGCTCGTCAGGCGTGTCCCGATCGCTGACGCGCACCTGCTGTTTGCGGCGACGGGCTCGGAGGCCATCGATTTCCTGATCAAGCTGCTCTACTTCCAGGGCGTGGCGCGCGGCACGCCGCAGCGGCGCACCGTGATCGGCCGCCACGGCAGCTATCACGGCGCGACGCTGGGGGCGGCCAGCCTGACTGGCGGGCATCACGCGGAATTCGGACTGCCGCTGCCGGGCTTTCGACATGTGTCGCAACCGGACTGGCACGGCCGGCGCGAGCCCGGCGAAACCGCGCAGGCCTTCGCGCAGCGCCTGGCGCGTGAGCTCGAACAGACCATCGCGAGCGAGCCGGCGGGCAGCGTGGCGGCATTCTTCGCCGAGCCGATGAGTTTTTCGGCCGGCTTCAAAGTGCCGCCGCCCGACTACTTTCCGGCGGTAACGGCCGTGCTTGCCGAACACGACATCGCGCTCGTGGCCGACGAAGTGGTGACGGGATTCGGCCGCACGGGCCACTGGTTCGGCGCGGAGACTTTCGGGCTCACGCCGACGCACATGACCGTCGCCAAGGGGATCACCAGCGGCTACTTCCCGCTGTCGGCGATTGCGATCGGTCCCGAGCTCTATGCCGACCTCGAGCGAGGCTCCGCGGCGGTTGGCACGCTCGCGCATGCCGGGACCTATGCCGCGCATCCGGTCGGCGCGGCGGCAGCCTTGAAAACGCTCGAGATCATCGAACGGGACGGCCTGGTCGAGCACGGCCGCCGCATGGGCGAGTTGCTGGCGCAGGGTCTGAACCGCTACGCGACGCACCCGCTGGTCGGCGAGGTGCGGACGATGGGTCTTGGGGGCTGCCTGGACTTCCTGCGACGGGATGCCGACGACCGGCCGGTGAACGACGAGGCGGCGGCTGACGACCTCTGCTACGAGGTCTACCAGGCGCTGCTGGAAGCGGGGGTCGTGGCGCGGCCTGCCGGCCGCAGCCTCATCGTAGCGCCACCGCTGATCGTGCAGCCAACGGAAATCGACGAGATTTGCCGGCGGATCGGGCGGGCGCTGGATCTGGTGCTGGGAGCTCGCGCCGGGCGCTGACTCAGCACCCGCTCAGGTCATTCCCGCACCAGCGCCGACACGTCGAAGCCCTGCTCCTGCGCGATGTCGACGTAGCGTGCATAGGTCGCGTCGTCGAGCGCCGGCGTGCGGGCGAGCAGCCACAGGTATTCGCGGTCCGGCGCACCGACCAGTGCGACGCTGTAATCTTCCGCGAGTGCGATCACCCAGTAGTCGCCCCACACCATTGGCAGCGCCGACAGGAAGGCAGGCGCGAATCGCACCTGCAGGATCGCGGGGCTGTCATGGGCCTTGTTGCGGCGGGCGACGCCTTCGGCCTGGGTAAAACTGCCGTCTTTGCGGCGGCAGCGGTTCAGCACGCGAATGGTGCCGTCCGGCTTCAGCGAATACTGCGCCGAGGTGTCGGCGACGCACTGGCGCTGGAACCAGTTCGGCAGCAGGGCAATCTGATGCCACTGGCCGAGATAGCGCTGGACGTCGAGTTCGCCCACGGTCGTGAGTGGCCGCTCGGCGGCCGGCGCGATCGCCGAGAGCATAAGCAGCAGGAGGGTCAGGGTCGCCAGCGTGGCGCGTGCGGTCGGTGGCGTCGTGTGCATGCGCCCACCTTATCGTGATCGGGGGGCCGCCGACGAGCGCGACACGCCGGGCGCCGCAGGAAGATGCTGACAAGCCGGCGTCATTCGCTATACAAAGGCGATCCGTTTCACCGCGTCAGCAGGCCCGAGTCCCATGCCCAAATGGCTGAACATGAGTTTCGTGACGAACCTGATCGCGTTCATCGTCACGCTCGCCGGCTATTTCATCCCGAAGTACGGCGAGATCGTCACGGCCACCGGCGCGTTCGCGCTGTCGGGTGCGGCGACCAACTGGATCGCGATTTACATGCTGTTCGATCGGGTGCCCGGGCTGTACGGCTCCGGCGTCATTCCGCTGCGCTTCGAGGAATTCAAGGCCGGCATCAAGCATCTCATCGTGCAGGAGTTCTTCTCGCGCGAACACATCGAGCGCTTCTTCTCGTCGCACAGCGCGACCACCGCCGACGCGGTCAATTCGCGCATCGACTTCGATCGCGTGTTCGAGCATCTGACGGATGCGATTACCGAGTCGCCGATGGGCGGCATGCTGAACATGATGGGCGGGCGCAAGGCGCTGGAGCCGCTGAAGGAGCCGATCATCAACAAGCTCAAGGGCGTGGTGGCCGAACTCGCCAGCGGCGACGGTGCGACTGGCGCCGACTTCACCGACGGGCTGGTCCGGCAGGTCGAGCAGATCATCGACAGACGCCTCGCCGAACTCACGCCGAAGAAGGTCAAGGAGATCGTCGAGGACATGATCCGCAAGCACCTCGGCTGGCTGGTCGTGTGGGGCGGGGTGTTCGGCGGACTGATCGGGCTCGTGGTCGCGCTGTTGCAGGGACGCTGACGCCGCGCGCGCATCGTCACCGGTTTTGACAATCCGTCCGGACGCGACGGAATCGGCCTTCCTCACACCGATTGAATCGGTTTCACCGCCCGCCAGCGGCTGATTTGTCCTACAAAAGCTGACCCGGGCCGCCGGCCGCGACGTACACCCTTCTCGGGCGGTCGGCGGCGACGCGCCGGCGCTCTTGCGCTCCGGCCGCAGCCCACTAGACTACGGCCCGCCCAACACTTCCCGCGCCCCATGGCGCCATTCGATCGAGGAGCCCAGACGCATGAGTCAGCCACAGTCCGCCATGCACGATTTCGATGCAGTGGTCGTCGGTGCCGGCATTTCCGGCCTATATGCCCTGCACCGGCTGCGCGAAAAAGGCCTGCGTGTCCGTGTCATCGAAGCCGGCACCGGCGTCGGCGGCACGTGGTACTGGAATCGTTATCCCGGTGCCCGCACCGACTCGCAGAGCGAGGTCTACCAATACTGGTTCTCCGATGAACTGCTCGCTGAATGGAACTGGAGCGAGCGTTTCCCGCCGCAGGCCGAGACCGAACGCTATCTGAACCATGTTGCCGACAGGTTCGACCTGCGCCGCGACATCAGCTTCGAAACGCGGGTGACCGCGGCGACCTGGGATGAAGCCACTGCCGGCTGGCGCATCGCGACCGATCGGGGTGAAACACTCAGCGCCCAGTTCTTCCTGATGTGCACGGGCGGCCTGTCGACGCCGGTGTTCCCGCCGTACCCGGGGCGTGAGACGTTCAAGGGCGAGCTCTACCACACCGCGAAGTGGCCGCGCACGCCGGTGGAGTTCGCGGGCAAGCGCGTGGGCGTGATCGGCACGGCCGCGACGGGTATCCAGGTGATCCAGACGATCGCCGAGAAGGTCGGCGCGATGACCGTGTTCCAGCGCACGCCGAACTACACGATCCCGATGCGCAATCCGAAGCACGACGACGCGACGCGCGCCGCGGTGAAGGCGCGCTATCCGCAGATGCGTCATCGTGTGCACGACACCTTTGCCGGTTTCGAGAATGACTTCCAGCCGAAGGCCTTCGCCGAACTCTCGAACGAGGAACGCGTGCGCATCCTCGAAGATCTGTGGGCCGACGGCTCGCTGAACTTCTGGATCGGTTCGTTCCGCGAAGTGTTCACCGAGCCTGAGGTCAACGAATTCATCTCCGAGTTCGTGCGCAACAAGATTCGGGCGCGGATTCACTCACCGGCGGTGGCCGAGAAACTGGTGCCGACGACCTACGGCTTCGGCACGCGTCGGGTGCCGCTGGAGACGAAGTTCTACGAAGCCTTCAACCGTGACAACGTGAAGCTCGTCGATCTCAACGAGACGCCCATCGAAAGCATCACCGCGACCGGCGTGCAGACCTCGGCCGGCCACATTGAGCTCGACATGCTGATTTTCGCCACCGGTTTCGACGCCGGCACCGGCGCATTGACGGGCGTCGACATCCGCGGCCGCACCGGCCAGTCGCTGAAGGAGCTGTGGAGCAAGGGATTGCGCTCGACGCTGGGCATGCAGGTGCACGGCTATCCGAACCTGTTCATGACGATGGCGCCGATGTCGCCAGCCGCCGCGTTCTGCAACGTGCCGACCTGCTCGCAGCAGCAGGTCGACTGGATCGCGGACGCGATCATGTACACACGTGAACACGGCGCGGCGATCGATCCGACAGCCGAGTTCGAGGACAAGTGGGTCGCGCATCACGATGAGGTCGCGAACATGACGCTCGTGCCGAAGACCAATTCCTGGTACATGGGCGCGAACATCGCAGGCAAGGAACGCCGGTTGCTGGCGTATGCCGGTGGCGTGAACAACTATCGCATCGCCTGCGACGACGTGAAGCAGAAGAACTTCGAGGGCTTCAAGGTCGCCTGAGTGCATGTCCGACGTCGTAGCCCGGGTGTAGCGCGCAGCGCGGAACCCGGGAGCAGCCCGTCAGACAGCGCAGAGCCCGGGTTCCACCTCGTTTCACCCGGGCTATACCAGGCGTTGGTGAGACCGGGGCGTCACGTCCATTGAGCTGACAGGGGAACAACGACATGAGCGTTTACATGGTGGCGACGATCAAGGTGCACGACGGGGCGGCGTATCAGCCGTATGTCGAGCAGGCGATGGCCAGTCTCGGGGCTTTCGGCGTGGAAGTGCTGGCCGCGAGTGACCAGCCGACGGTGCACGAAGGAGCGCTCGCGCACACCCGCATCGTGCTGCTGAAGTTTCCGGATCAGGCGGCGTTCGACGCGTGGTACCAGTCGCCGGCGTACCGCGCCGCGAAGCCCATCCGTCTCGCGACGGCGGAGACGGGTTTTCTGGTCACGTTCGAAGGGCTCGCCTGAGGTGACTGCCGCCAGTGTGTGAAACAGGCCCGCTCGCCAGCATTGCGGCTGGTGGAGGCAGCGCCGTAGATTGAAACCGTCGCGCGCCGGAGAGCGTGCATTCATGTCCGCCCGCACAGCCCTGGAGGGATCCATGCGCACCGCCCCGTTGTCGACCCTGATCGCCGGCCTGCTCCTCGCACCGCTCGCCCACGCGGCGAACCTGCTCGCGAACGGCAGTTTCGAGAATGGCCTCGATGGATGGGTGGCCACCGGCAACGCCGCGCTCAGAACCGCGAATCCGCTGGCCTTCGACGGCACGAACTATGTGTTCGGTGCGAACACACCCGAGTACTCGGTAAGCCAGGTGGTGGATCTGCTCGCTGCCGGCGTCAACGCCGGCGACATCGACGCCGGCACGTTGACGCTGCGCTTCGGCGGCTACCAGGCGGGTTTCTCCACCCAGACGGATGCCGGGCAAATCACGGTGCGGTTGCTCGATGCGCTGGGCACGCAGCTGACGGCGACGTCGACGCCGTCGTTCTTTTCGAATGCGATCTGGGTCGAGCAGGCCGGCAACACTGCCCTGCTGCCCGGCACGCGCAGCGTGAGCTTCGAGTTCGTCGGCACGCGCGTGTCCGGATTCAACAACGACGCCTATCTCGATGCCGCCTTCGTCGACGTTGCGCCGGTGCCGCTGCCGGCGACGCTGCCGCTGCTCGGCGGCGCGCTGTATGTGCTGGCGCGCCGCCGCCGACGTTCAGCGCCTACCGCCTGAGGCCACGTCCGCCGGCCTTCGTCCCGCTGCCTGCGCGGCCAGCTGGCACCACCGCCATTGACCCCGCTGCGCCGGCTTGTTAGCGTGCCGGCCATCACACCACGCGTGTGTACCAGACAGGTTCCTTCTCCAAGGCGGTGCGGCCAGGGAAGGATTAAACGGGAAGTTCGCTGCGCAGTCGCTGATTCGACTGCCCGCGACGCTGCCCCCGCAACGGTACCGCCGACTGCTGATTCAGCAGCCGAGCGGGAGCCCGGAACCGGCCTGTCGTAGTTCGGCTCGGAGGGAGACCAAGATGTCTGCGCATTCCCGTTGCATCCTGCTGCGCCCGGCTTCTGTCGGCGCGATCACCGTGAGCTGCTCACGGGGATCCGCCCGGCGACGCGCGCGGCATGCGCGCTAGAAACCGCTCGCGGCCCATCGTCCTGCTCGTCCACTGCCTCGCAGTGGCCGCATGGCCGTGCGCGCGTGCGGTGCTCGCGGCCGCACCGGCCGAGTTCGACGAAATCATCGTGTCGGCGAGTCGCCTCGAGCGCCCGTTGAAGGCCACACCGCGCAGCGTCTCGATCATCAGCGCGGAGGAAATCCGAGCGTCCACCGCGACCAGCGTCGTCGAGCTGATCCGGCGCGAGGCGAACGTGAACCTGCAGAGCTTTTTCGGCTCGGACAAGTTCGCGACCCTCGACATCCGCGGCATGGGCGCGACGGCCACGAGCAATGTGCTCGTGCTCGTCGACGGCGTGCGACTGAACACCGACGATCTCGCGGGGCCGGACTTCTCGACGATCTCCCTGTCGCAAATCGAACGCGTTGAAATCGTGCGTGGCGGCAATTCGGTGCGCTACGGCAACGGTGCCGTCGGCGGGGTGATCAACCTCATCACCAAACGCAGCACGCGTGCGACACCGCAGGTCGACGCGCAACTGCGACGCGGCGCGTTCGACAGCGACGACTATCGCCTGCATGCTGCCGCCGAACTAGGCCCGCTGGCCCTCAGCGTGGACGGCGCGGATGTCGACAGCGACGGCTATCGCGACAACGAGTTCATCGACAAACAGACCGGCGCCGTGCGGCTCGACGCCCATGCCCTCGACGATGCGCTCGAACTCTCGCTGCGCGCGTCGCATCACGAGGACAGCTATGGCCTGCCGGGTCCGCTGAGTCTCGCGGACTTCAACGGCTCCGCGCGCGAGCGCCGCGGCACCGACCGGCCCTTCGATCGCGGCTCCACCACCGACAACCGGTATGTTGCGCAGGCGAGCTGGCACAGTGACCGTTTTGGCGAGCTGACCGCCACCGGCAGCTACCGCGACCGCGAGAATCCCTATTTCATCGCCTTCGATCCGGCCCGACCCGCGGCGGATCAGACCAACCGGATCGACCTCGCGGCGCGCACCGTCGGCGTGAACTACGCGCTGCCGTTCACGCTGCTCGGCGAGGCGCACCAGCTCGCGCTCGGCGTCGACTGGAACAACGCCGAGTACCTGCGCACGGAAAACGGCAGCGCAGTGCCCGGCAACAGCACGCGGCGCAGTGGCCGCCTGCAGGAACGTGGCTACTTCGCCGATCTGCTGCTCGGCGCCACGCATGGCGTCACGTTCAACGTGGGCTGGCGCGGCCATCGCTTTGCGTCCGCGCAATCGGATCGACGCCTCGAGCGCCTGTGCCAGATCGTGCTGCAGACCGTGTCGGTCACGATCGATACGCCGTTCGGCCCGTTCGTGCTGCCGATCGATCTGCCGGTCGAGCAGGGCTGTCAGACGAGTTTCAACCTGCGCGATACGGCGCGGCAGCGCGCCTACAACGATGCGTTCAGTGTCGGTGCGACCTGGGAGATCAACCCGGCCGTCACCGCCTTCGTCAGCGCGAACAAGAGCTTTCGCAGCCCGAACGTCGACGAGCTGTTGTTCGCCACTGCGACGCTCGGCCCACAGGCCGGCCGCGGTGTCGATGCCGGCGTGCGCCTTGCGCCGCGGCCATGGCTCGAACTGTCGGCGACGGCCTTTCACCTGCGCGTCGAAGACGAAATCTTCTTCAGTCAGGATCCGGTGACCGGCCAGAGCCGCAACCGCAATCTGCAGGGTGAAACGCGGCGCACGGGCGCCGAGCTCGAACTGCGCGCCTCGCCGCTCGACACGCTCGCGCTTCGCGGCAGCCTCGGCTACGTGCGGCCGACACTCGACACCGGCGCTGACGTGCCGCTGGTGCCGCGCATCACGGCCGGGGTCGGCGTCGACTGGACACCGCTGCCCGCGTTCACGATTTCATTCTCGACCACGCACGTCGGCGCGCGCGCCGACGGCAACGATCTCGGCCCCGAGGCCTTTCCCCGACTGCCCGCCTACACCTTCTGTGACGCGAGCCTGCGCTATCGCTTCGGTCGCGTGGAAGTGTTCGGTGGCGTCAACAATCTGTCCGATGCGCACTACTCGACGATTGCCTACAGCAGCACGCTTTACCCGATGGCCGAGCGCAATGCGTTCGCCGGCGTGCGGGTCGAACTGTAGGGCGCACGCGTGACGACACTCATGACTCCTGGAGATGCACCGATGAAGAAATTGCTCATGCCCCTGCTCGTGGCCGCCACCTGGAGCAGCGCGACACTCGCCGGCCCATTCGCGCCGGCTGCCGGACAGCCTGGCTCGACGGCCGTCGCGCGCACCGATAGTCAGCTCGTGGCATGGGCCGCGGCCTTCTCGAACTATCAGCCGGGCACGGATCTCGATGCGGCGTTCGCCGACGCGTCGAAGGCGCTCGGCCCGGCCGAAGGCACGAACTTCGACGCGGTGAGTCTCGGCAATGGTGGGCGCATCACGTTGAGTTTCGCCGGTACGCTGTTCAATGGCGCCGGTTACGACTTCGCGGTGTTCGAGAACAGCTTCAGCGACACCTTTCTCGAACTCGCGTTCGTTGAAGTGTCGTCGGACGGCGCGAACTTCTTCCGCTTCCCGAACTTTTCGTTCACCCCGGCCGCGGTGGGTGCGTTCGGCGCCATCGACCCGACGAACGTCGAGGGCTATGCCGGGAAGTACCGCATGGGTTTCGGCACCCCGTTCGATCTCGACGTGCTGAAGAATGCGCCCGGTCTGAACGTCAACGCGGTGTCGCATATCCGCCTCGTCGACGTGCTCGGCAACGGCAGCGAGTTCGACAACTATCCTGCGGGCGCGCCGTTCAACGGCCCGCACGCGATCTTCGATCCGTTCCGCACCATCGGCAGCGCGGGCTTCGATCTCGACGGCATCGGCGCGCGTCACTTCACGGCCGCGCCGCCGGCGCCTGTGCCGCTGCCCGGCGCGCTCGGCCTGTTCGCGCTCGCCGGTGCGGGCCTGCTGCGCCGCCTGCGGCGCGCCTGAAACCGTGCGCCACCACCACGACAGCACAGCATCGAACTCATTTTCGACCGGAGCATCCTCATGAAGATTTTTGCCCTGACCGGCCTCGTCACGGCCACCGTTGTCGCCTTCACCTCCGCGCAGGCCGCGACCGTCAGCACGTTCGACGACCTGCCGCTCGCCCCGAACAGCGTGTTCGAGCCCGGTGCGAGCACGCTGTTCACCAGCGGTAGCGCGAGCTTTCAGCACGTGTTCGACGATTTCGGTGGCGGCTGCTGCGCCGGCGGCTGGACTTATTCGAACAAAGCGGACGTCAGCACCGCCGGCTTCGCCAACGCGGGCAGCGCGATCACCGGCGGCGGCGTCGACGGGTCGGCGAACTACGGTGTGGCCTATCTCGGCGACGACCGCACGCGGGTCAGTTTCGCGGCACCGACGCTGCTCAGTGGTGGCTACTTCACGAACACCACCTACACCTACCTCGCGGTGAAGGACGGCAACGACGGCGCGGGCTTCGTCAAAGGGCCGTTCAGCGACACGGGCTTCAACGGTGGGCCGGACTTCCTGCGGCTCACCATCACCGGCCGCGACGCGTCTGACGCCGTCACCGGATCCGTCGACTTCCTGCTCGCCGACGGCGACGACGTGGTCGCCGACTGGACCTGGGTCGATCTGCAGAGTCTCGGGCTCGTCAGCGGACTGAGTTTCTCGATGGCCTCGTCCGACTCGGGCGCCTTCGGTCTCAACACGCCGGCCTACTTCGCGCTCGACGATCTGACGCTGAGCGCTTCGCCCGTGCCCGCGCCGGCGGCGCTGTGGCTGATGGGCGGTGCGCTGGGAGCGCTGGGGGCGCTCGGCCGTCGCCGGATTGCCGGCTGATCGGCACGCTGCGCTGAAGCTCACGGGCCGGCGTGCGCTCCGCCGGCCCGGTTCGACCAAACCAGCCCGTCCCCGTACCATACGGCCCGGGCCGCCGCTGCGGCACGTTCGCCTCGACACCATGGGAGACCCGCGTGGCCGGTTCCAGTCTGCTTGCCCTGATCGACGACATCGCCACCCTGCTCGATGACGTCTCGGTCCTGACCAAGGTCGCCACCAGGAAAACCGCTGGCGTGCTCGGCGACGACCTCGCGCTGAATGCGCAGCAGGTCACCGGGGTGGCCGCCGATCGCGAACTGCCGGTGGTGTGGGCGGTGATGCTCGGCTCGCTGCGCAACAAGGCGATCCTGGTCCCGGCGGCGCTTGCGATCAGCGCGTTCATCCCCTGGGCCGTCACGCCGCTGCTGATGATCGGCGGCGCGTTCCTGTGCTACGAGGGCTTCGAAAAGATTGCGCACAAGTATCTGCACAGCGCGCAGGAAGACGAAACGCATCACGCCGAACTCGTGCAGGCGGTGGCGAACCCGGAGGTCGATCTCGTCGCCTTCGAACGCGAGCGCATTCGCGGGGCGATCCGCACGGACTTCATCCTGTCCGCCGAGATCATCGCGATCACGCTCGGCACGGTGGCCGGCAAGTCCTTCTCCACGCAGGTCGGCGTGCTGGTGGGCATCGCGCTGCTGATGACCTTCGGCGTCTACGGGCTGGTCGCCGCCATCGTCAAACTCGATGACGCCGGCCTCTGGCTCAGCCGGCGCGCGAGCGACGCGCAGCAGGCACTGGGCCGCGGCATCCTGGTTGCCGCACCGTACCTGATGAAGACGCTGTCCATCCTCGGCACCGCCGCGATGTTCCTCGTCGGCGGCGGCATCCTCACGCACGGCGTCCACATCGTCGACAGCTGGATCAAGACCTCTGCCCACGCTTCCGGCGCACTGCCGGCGGTCGGCGGCCTCGCCGAAGCGCTCGTCCCGATGATCCTGAATGGCGTGATCGGCGTCGTCGCCGGCGCGATCGTCGTGGCTGTCGTAACGGGCATCAAGAAGCTGCGGGCCTGAGCCCGGCGGGCACCGGCTGCCGGTGCGGCCTGCGATGACGTGCGGGGTCGCGAGTTCAGGGTCATGGAGCCTTTGATTGCACGCTGCGCCACCGCATAGCGCAGAGCCGGGTGAGTGTCCTGATCACGCCCCAGCGCGCCATACCAAAAATGGCGGAACCTTTGCCGTCGAATCCGATTGACAGCCTACAGGGGGACGGTGAGTATCAGGCTCAATGCTCAGTTCGAGCGGTACCAAGGTCGCGGCACCCATGCTTCAATCATTGTCGCTCCGGTGTGCATGTGCGGTATTACTGGCGGTGATGAGCAGCGCCGCCATCGCGGCAACCGCGACCATAAGCACTGAGGTCAACTCACTTTTCGATCCGAATGGTGTGACTGCACAGTTCGGTTGCGGAAACGACCAGATCTGCGACAGGGATAGCGTTGAAGACGCACCGCTTCTGGTAAGCGACCCCGATGGGGTTTCGGCTTCATCGAGTGTGAACTATTCCTTCTTCTCGTCGTTCAATACCACAAGCGCGCCAAACTTTTCGTATACCGGGTCGGCCCAGGCGAAGGCCTCGCCGGGCTCTTTGCATGCCTCGGCTGAGGTTCAGGTCACGGGCACAGGCGGCACTTCTCCGGCGCAAGGCATTAGTGCAAAAGGCCATGTCGTGGTGCTTGATCAACTCAAAGTGAATTCATCGACGCTGGCGAACGGGACCCTCGTCACGCTGAACGCCCTGCTCGACATCACAGGCCAAGGCAGGGGCCGTGCAGGGCTCATCGTGCGGGGCAGAAAAGCCGGATTTTTCGGGCCTGTGGGTCTATTCGGGGACGACGACATCGCCAACAGCAATCTCGACAGCCTGCAAGATATTGCCGGGCAGTTCACGGCCCAAGTTGGAGACACACTGCAACTCGAATATTTCCTGCAGTCGAGCACCGGTGTATCGGATGCCGGTTGGACTGCGGCCGACAGTTTGAACGGGCGTGCGGCCAACTCGAGTTACGGTAATTCGGCCTACCTGTACTTCTCGGCCACGGATCCCGCTAACGTCACGCTGCAGGGCTTGAGCGGATATGACTACGTGCAACCCAACCCGGTGCCGTTGCCCGCCGCTCTCTGGCCGCTCCTCTCGGGTGTGGTCCTGCTCGCGCACCGCCGCCGTGCGTGATGTCGGTTGATGAATACGGCGGGTGTCCTCGAACACGCGCCGAACACGAGACCGTTGTTGGTGTGATGGCGGTCGTGAAGATGCTGCGCGCCTGAGCGCTGCGGGCCACGCGAAACGGTCGACCTGAATCTGCTTTCAGATACGCCAATACCCGCCGCCGCTGGCCCAGCAAGGGCTCAGAAGCCCTAGGACAACCTCCGCCGTCATTTGCTCATCGGCGTGCGGTGAGTCCCGGTGGCACATCCACCCCATCCATACAGCACCGGACACACTTCAGCGGGCCACCATGCCGACCAGCAGCCTGGCCGCGCGCGGATTTCGCGGATTTCGGGGACACCCACCCGGATTTCGGGGACACCCACCTGATTTCTCCACTTCAGGTTGCACGGATTTCGGGGACACCCACCTAGTTCGTTCGAGAAATCAGGTGGGTGTGAACCTGCCCCACTGAAACGGACGCCAAGAAGCGATACTTTCAATCGACTCTTGGAGGTCCTCATGCAACGTGTTCCCAAACGT
>LNFM01002438.1_pt1 | contig 38980 bp, 24 predicted proteins | sample 596031 | NCBI WGS metagenome assembly LNFM01 (sample SAMN04254537, study PRJNA301005) | activated carbon metagenome | isolation source: dual media filters at the Ann Arbor, Michigan drinking water treatment plant | place: USA: Ann Arbor | reverse complement strand
CCCCGCCGCAGGCGCTCCCGAGCAGCGCCCACTTCGTCGGCTTCGGCGAGCAGCGCGTCGAGTAGCGCGAGCTCGGCGGCGCTGTGCGGCGGGACGTCGCGCGGTCCGAGTTCCGCCCGGACGACGCCGAGCAGCTGCCGCGCGGCGCTGCGATCGTGCGCGGCACTGTGACCGATCGCCGCCACGGACGCGCTCTGCCACAGTCGATCGCCGCGCACGCTGGCTGCCCGTGCGCGGGCGAAGGCGGCGTCGGCCTCGACACGCTCCCCGAGGGCCGCGAGCGCCGCTGCGTGAACGAGCTCGAACATCGCGTTCGGCGACGGTGGTAGCTGGCCCCGGACCCGCTCGACGACGGCGAGCGCGGCCTCGGGCCGACCGCGGGCCAGATCGATCTCGGCCAGCCCGAGGTCGATCACCGGGTTCGACGGCACCGCCGTCCCTCGATCCGCGACGGCCCGCCCCAGCGCCTCGCGCAGGAGGTCCTCGGCCTCGTCGAGCGCACCGGCGCGGCGCCGGACCTCGGCCAGCGCGAGCGCGATCGATCCCCGTCGCGGGTGGGACACGGGCAGCACCGCCGCCGCCAGTGCGCGCGCCGCCGAGAGGTGGTGCTGGGCCTCGGCGAACCGCTCGGCGTTCTTGGACACGATGCCCAGGTTCAACGCGATGATCGTGCGGTCGGGATGGCGTGCCGGCAGCACCCGATCGGTCAGGCGCGCCGCAGCGTCGAGCCGCGCCAGCGCATCGTCGTAGCGGGCGAGGCTCGCCAGCGTGGTCCCGAGATCCTCGTACGCCATCGCCAGCAGATCCTCGTCGACCGGGTCCAACCCCTCGGCGAGCTCGACCGCGCGTTGGTGCTGCTCGAGGGCGGCCTCGCGCTCGCCCGTCGATCGCAGCGCGGTGCCCATGTGACGCGCCAGCTGGGCGCGCATGCGATCGCCGAGTGCGGCCCGAGCAATGGCGATCTCGGCGTTGCGCGCCCACTCGCGGGCCTGGGCCAGGTCACCAGTGCGCAGGCCGTGGAGGAACACCAGATCCAACGCGGCCTCGGCGGCGAGCTCCTGTGCCCCCGCGGCGCTGGCGTCGAAGTACGCCTCACGCCACTGGACATCGGCGACGTCGGCCTCGCCGAGCCGCTCGCGGATCGAGCCCAGGCGCAGGGCGATCGCAGCGCGTGCCGTCGGCTCGTCGGGCTCCTGCGCGGCGAGGGCCTCGGCCGCCGCGACCGCGCGCGCGTAGTCCCCCGACGCCTCGAGCAGGCGGATGTGGTCGAGCTCGAGGGCGACCGCCGGCGGCAGCACGACCGCCTCGGGGGCATCGACGCAGCGCGGCGCCGAGGAGACCACGCGCACCACATCGGCGGCGTTGCCCAGCGCAGCGGGGGCGCCATCACGCAGCAGGGCGTGCGCGGCCACCAGCGCGTCGACCCGGCGTTCGACGCAGCCGCGGCGCGACGGCGCGTCCACGGCACAGGTGGCCTCGAGCTCGGCCCCGAGGTTCTGCTGCACGAGCGCCAGCTCGGCCAGGGCTGCACGCCATCCGACCACCGCGTCGTCGAGGCCGGCGGCCGAGAAGCGCGGCTCGAGGATCGCGACGTCGAGGCCCGCGAGTCGCTGCCGCGTCGCATCGCACTCGTCGATGTCGGCAGTCGTCGGCCGCCACACCGTGACCGCGATCGCACCTGCGAGCAGTGCCGCGCCGACGAGGACGCCGCGACGGCGAGCCCGGCGCGCGGATCGAGCGTCGACCAGCGCCGCGAGCAGCACGTCCATGCTCGGCCACCGCGCGTCGCGGTCGGCGAGGAGTCCGCGACGCAACAGCGGCCACACCCACGCCGCGCGGGCGTTGGCCGACGGTGGCTGCACGCGATCGCGGCGCTTCGCCCGATAGATCGTCTCGGGGAGCTCGCCGTCGAAGGGGAAGCGCCCCCACAACGCCTGGTACACCGCGACGCAGAACGCGTATTGGTCCGCCCGCGCATCCGCGATCGCCGTGGTGAACTGCTCGGGCGCCATGTACTTGGGCGTGCCCAGGATCGTCGCGGTGTCGCGCAGGGCCGAGCGGCTCGACGCGTCGGTGGCGAGCTCCTCCTCGACGATCGCCAGGCCGAAGTCGACGACCTTGATCGTGCCGTCGTCGGCGCGCAGCACGTTGGCCGGCTTGAAGTCGCGGTGCACCAGGCCACAGGTGTGGGCCGCCGCGAGGCCACGGCCGGCGTCGATGAACGCCGCGATCACATCGTCCGCCCGCGGGCGGTCGTTCGCGAGCCAGCGCCGGAGGTCCTGGCCGTGGACCCGCTCCATCACCACGTAGACCGTGGCGTCGGCGAGCACCACGTCGAAGACGTCGACGACGTTGGGGTGATGCAGTCGGGCCATGGCGCGGGCCTCGTCGCGCAGCAGCGCCGCCGCCGTCCCGCTGCGGATCGCCTTGATCGCCACCGCGCGACGCAGCTGCGCGTCGTGACCGGAGAACACGCGGCCCATCCCGCCTTCGCCCAGGAGTTCGTCGAGGCGATAGCGCCCGCCGGCGAGGGTCTTCGGGGGCGCGTGGGGGTCGGGATCCACGGGCGTGCTCCGGGGGCGCGCACCGTGGGGCGCGCGCGATGTCAGGGTACGACGCGGAGACGGGTCGCGGATCACGGCGCGGTCTCGACGACGAGCGTGCGCACGCCGCCGGCCCCGGGGCCGAGCAGCGCCGTCTCGACCACCACCGCGATCGCGACGCGCGTCCCCTCCACGGACAGGGCGATGTCGCCGTCGCCGTGCGCCCGACGGCTGTCCAGCGCGTGCTCGAAGCGAGGCTCCACGGCGACCTCCCCCCCATGAATGTCGATCGCGAACAGGCGCAGCCACTGCCGCGACCCGTGATCGACCGCCTCCTGCGTGCACGTGCAGCTGCCCTTGGTCTCGTCGCACAGCCACGCGGACTCGATCGTGCGATCGACGTCCGCCTCGATCGTCGCGAGCCACAGGCCGCCGTCCGCGGCGCGGGCGACCGCGAACGTGCCCGGCTCGAGGCCGCGGGAGCGGTCCTCGCAGGGCTCGGGACAGGTGTTGTAGGGGTCCTCCAGCGGCGGGCAGGCATCGACGCGCTCGGCAGTGTCGGGCACGACGAGGTGGCGCTCCTCGTCCTGCCCGACCCAGTCGATCGCGATGCCGTCGGCGTGGCCGCTCGCGACGACGACCATGGGGGCGGCCTCCGGGAGCGCGAGCGCGGCGGCCAACGCGGGCACCACGGCGGCCGGCTCGCGTGTCTGCGTCTCACCGACCGCGCGCGCCGGCGCGTCGGAGATCACCAGATCGGTCCCCCACGCGGAGTAGTCCTCGGCGACGCGTTGCAGGAGGGTGAACGGCGCCCCCGACGGTGTGAGCGCCCGGCGAGTCTGGAGCGTCTCGAGGTGGCGCGGCACCGCCTGGACGGCCCACGTCCCCTCGACGTCCCGCACCAGCCGCCAGTCCTGTGCACCGATTCCGCCGAGCATGGCGGTGCCGTCGGCGGCCGCGTCGAGATCGGTCGCGTAGACGGAGAGCTCCGACGGGAACTCGGTCACCGACCACGTCGCGTCGCGCGTCGCGATCACGATCGTCTCGTCGACCACCGCGCCCGGCGTGCCGCCCAGCAGGAGTCGCTGCGCTGCGTCGAGGACGAGCAGTGGGCGAGTGTTCGGCAGCGACGGCGCATCGTCGTCCCGGGTCGCGCCCGTCGCGGTCACGTCGAACAGGAAACTGTCGTAGAACGCCCCGACTGCGAGGTGCGCCGCGTCCTCGCCGAGGGCCACGTGCGCGCCGTAGTCGGCGAAGCGCGTGTGCGTGCACGCGACCTCGACGTCGAGCACGACGGCGGGCTGACTCGGCGGGCGCGCGATCGAGTCGCAGGTCGCGGCGGCGTCCGGGTGCGGCTCGGGATTTGGATCGGGATCCGGCTCGGGCGTTTCGCCCGTGCTCGCACCGTCCGCGTCGCTCGAGATTCCCGGGTCGCCCGAGGTCGCTTCGGCGACGCCGACATCCTCGACACCACAACCGCAGGACACGATCGATCCAACAACCCAACGCCGTACATCCATGGCACCACCTCCAAACCAATTGGGTCGCGGCCCAAGTGCCGCGACGCGATGCCTTCGATCGTAGGCGGGGACCGAGCGCGGCGTCAACCCGACCGCCGTTCCTTTGCGCGTCCACCGGTCACACGCGCCGGCAGCCGCCTCGAACGTCCATGACCCCCACGACCTCCGCCCTCTTCACCACCGCCCGCGTCCGTACGATCGCCGCCCTCGCCCTGGGCGCCTCGATGCTGGCGTCCACCGCCCTCGCGGCCCCCGTCGCGAAGCCAGCCACACCCGGAGCCGCATCGGCCGTCGGGCCCGCGAGCGTCGTCGGCCCCTACAGCGTCGGCAAGGCGCCGGTCTCGGTCGCGAAGGCCCGCGCCCACCAGTTCAAGCCGGCCGGCGCGGCGGGCCACGTGCTCGCCAGCGACCACGAGCTGCCGCCGCTGAAGATCGTGAAGCCGAAGGTCTTCACGAAGGTGACGCCGAAGCTCGACTTCTCCGACTTCAGCGACACGCTGCACGCGGCGCTGAAGAACAAGGTCCGCGGCTACTCGATGGTCGTGCGCAAGGGCAACACGGTGAAGGCCAACGTCGTCTGGGACTACGCGAAGAGCCCGAGCGAAGGCAACAAGGGCTGGACCACCGACACGCGGATGCACATCGCGAGCATCAGCAAGCTGATGACCGCGATCACGCTGGTGGACGTGCTCGACGAGGTCGGCGTCTCGGTCGACGCGAAGATCGGGCCGTACCTCCCCGACTACTGGGAGGTCGGCGAGAACGTCGCGGACCTGACGTTCCGCGACGTGATGCGCCACCGGACCGGGTTCAGCTCCGACGACGGGTCGTTCCCCTCGATCAAGGCCGAGGTCGCCCGCGACGTCCCGGCGAACCCGAAGTCCGACTACGCCAACGTGAACTTCGCCCTGCTCCGCGTGCTCGGGGCCACGCTGTCGGGCTGGGTGCCGCCTTCGACCCGCTGGGACGACGAGATCAACGACGCGATGTGGGACATCGCCGCGACGCAGTGGCTCATCTCGCGCACCAACGCGAAGGTCCTCGCGCCCGCGGGCGTGGCCCCGATGAGCCCGACCCCGTCGGGCGACTCCGCGTACGCGTACGGCAGCCGCACCGACGACGACGGCTGGAACTCGGGGGACGTCAGCACGGTGCTCGGCGGCGTCGGCTACCGCCTCTCGCCGAACGACGTCGCGAAGGTGATGGGTACCTTCCGCCGCGGCGGAACCATCGTCTCCGAGGAGGTGGCGAAGGAAGCGATCGAGGGGCTGCTCGGCATCAACGGCACCGTCGACACTCCCAACGGCCGGCTCTACTTCCGCAAGGGCGGATGGAACGGCAATGGCAACACCGAGCAGTCCGTGGCCTTCTACGCCCCGGACGACGTCGAGATCGCGGTGTTCGTGAACTCGCCGATCGGCACCGAGGACGCGAACCTCCGGGTGGCGGTGACGGAGGCGTACCTCGCGAGCTTGAAGTGAGGCGCAGGGCCGACCACGCAGGGTTTGGGGGGCGAAACGCGCCCTCCCCCCAAACCCCATCCCACGCCCCGCTCAAGCCCCTTCCCACCACCCTGCACATCCGCGCAGTATCATCCCCCGCATGGCCTACGTCCCCCTGTGGGTCAAGAGCAACTACTCGTTCCTCGAAGGCGCGAGCCACCCGCACGAGCTCGTCGATCGAGCCCACCAACTCGGCCTGCCCGCGCTCGCGATCACCGATCGCGACGGCGTCTACGGCATCGTCCGCGCCCACGTCCGCGCGCGCGAGCTCGGACTCCCCCTCGTCATCGGCGCGCAGGTCACCGTCGGCGACGATCCCTCCGCGACCGAGCGCGTCGTCGTGCTCACCCGCGATCGCGAGGGCTACGGCGCGCTGTGCCGGCTACTCTCGCTGGGTCGCGCGTGCCGGCCCAAGGGCGAGTCGCTCGTGGGCCTCGACGATCTGTGCGCGCTCGGGTCCGGCGTCGTCGTGCTGTCCGACGCGCCGCGCCTGCTGCCGGCGCTGCACGAGAGCTTCCGCGACCGCGCCTTCGCCCTCGTCGCCCGGCACCGCAGCGCCGCCGAGCGCACCCACGAGCAGCACCTGCGCGACGCGGCGCGCACCGTCCGGATGCCGAGCGTCGCCGCCGTCGAGGTCCTCTACCACACCGTGGCCCGGCGACCGCTGCAGGACGTGCTCGCGTGCATCCGCGCCGGCACCTCGCTGTCGCAGGCCGGCACGGTGATCCGCGGCAACGCCGAGCACGAGCTGCGCACGATCGCGGCGATGACCGAGCTGTTCGCCGACGACCCCGCCGCGCTCGCGCGCACCTGCGAGATCGCCCAGGACTGTCGCTTCGACCTCGACACCCTGCGCTACCGCTACCCCGGCGAGCAGATCCCCGACGGCCTCACCGAGATCGACTGGCTGCGGGCCAAGACCTTCGAGGGCGCGGCGCTCCGCTACGGGGGCGAGTCGATCCCCCGCGACGTGCACGCCCAGCTCGAGCGCGAGCTCTCGCTCATCCGCGAGCTCGACTACGGCGGCTACTTCCTGACGATGTGGGAGATCGTCCAGTTCTGCCGCCGCGAGCAGATCCTCTGCCAGGGCCGCGGCAGCGCGGCCAACAGCGCCGTCTGCTACTGCCTCGGCATCACCGCGATCGATCCGGTGCGCATGGATCTGCTGTTCGAGCGCTTCCTCAGCCGCGAGCGCGCCGAGCCGCCCGACATCGATCTCGACATCGAGCACGAGCGCCGCGAGGAGGTCATCCAGTGGGTGTACCGCCGCCACGGCCGACGCCACGCGGCGATGGTCGCCAACGTGATCCGCTACCGCGCGCGCTCGGCCGTGCGCGACGTGGGCAAGGCGCTCGCGATCCCCCAGACCGCGCTCGATCGCCTCGCCAAGCTCCTCGGCCACTACGACAGCGCGCTCGATCCCGAGGCCATGCGCCAGGTCGGCCTCGATCCCGACGTCCCGGCGCTGACCCACCTGCTGCGCCTCGTCCACGAGATCGCCGACTTCCCGCGGCACCTGTCGATCCACCCCGGCGGCTTCCTGCTCGGGCACGAGCCCGTCGACACGCTGGTGCCGATCGAGCCCGCGACGATGGAGGACCGCACCGTCATCCAGTGGGACAAGTACGACGTCGAGGACCTCGGGCTGTTCAAGGTCGATCTGCTCGGGCTCGGCACCCTCACGATGACGCGCAAGGCCTTCGCGCTGATCCGCGAGCACGAGGGCATCGACCTCGAGATGGCCACGGTGCCGGCCGAGGATGCGCCGACCTACGCGATGATCTCGGGGGCCGACACCGTCGGCGTGTTCCAGATCGAGAGCCGCGCGCAGATGTCGATGCTGCCGCGCCTGCAGCCGCGGACCTTCTACGACTTGGTCATCGAGGTCGCGATCGTGCGCCCCGGGCCGATCCAGGGCGACATGGTCCACCCCTACCTGCGCCGCCGACAGGGCAAGGAGGCGGTGTTGTTCCCGCACAAGAGCCTCGAGCGGGCGCTGTCGAAGACCCTGGGCGTCCCGATCTTCCAGGAGCAGGTCATGAAGCTGGCGATCCTCGTCGCCGACTACACGCCGGGCGAGGCCGATCAGCTGCGCCGCGACATGGCCGCGTGGCGGAGCTCGGGGCGCATCGAGCAGCACCACGCGCGCCTCGTCGGGCGCATGGTCGCCAACGGGATCCCGGAGGACTTCGCCGAGCGGGTGTTCTCGCAGATCCGCGGCTTCGGCGAGTACGGCTTCCCCGAGAGCCACGCGGCCTCGTTCGCGCTCATCGCCTACATCACCGCGTGGCTGCGCTGCCACCACCTGCCGGCGTTCACCGCCGCCCTGCTCAACGCCCAGCCGATGGGCTTCTATGCGCCGTCGACGATCGTCGAGGACGCCAAGCACCACGGCGTCGAGATCCGCCCGATCGACGTGCAGCACAGCGCGTGGGACTGCACGCTCGAGCCGGTCGGCGAGCGTTTCGCGGTCCGCATGGGCCTGCGCTACGTCAAGGGCTTCGGCGAGCGCGAGCGGGCCGCGCTCGCCGCTGCGCCCGGCCCATGGGCTGGGCTCGTCGACTTCGTCACGCGCTCGGGCCTGTCGCGCAAGGCCCTGCATACCCTCGCCGAGGCCGGTGCCTTCGAGGGCTTCGGGATCGATCGCCGCGACGCGCTGTGGACGATGCGCGGAGCCCTGGCGACCCTGGGCGATCGTCTCCCGCTGCCGCCGGACGTCGCGCCGCCCGAGGACCAGCCCCGCTTCGCGCCGGTCGCCCCCGGCGAGGCGATCCTCTGGGACTACCGCACCAGCATGCACAGCACGCGCGGCCACCCGCTGTCGTGCCTGCGCGCCGAGCTACAGCGCCGCCGCCTGCCCACCGCCGAGCAGGTCCTGCGCCTGCCCGACGGCAAGGCGGTCGACTACGTCGGCCTCGTCATCTGCCGCCAGCGCCCGGGCACCGCCAGCGGCGTCACCTTCTACACGCTCGAGGACGAGACCGGCTTCGTCAACGTCGTCGTGTGGCAGCGGGTGTTCGAGCAGCACGCGCTGCTGGCCAAGAGCGCGCTGCTGCTCGGCGTCGCGGGCAAGCTGCAGGTCCAAGAGGGGGTCGTGCACCTGGTCGCCGACACGCTGTGGGATCCGGATCTGCGGCTGCGCACCGAGGGCACCACGGTGCGCAGCTTCCATTGAGTTGCGGGCTCGAGACGGGCACCAAAGAGCGGGCTCCCGAGGGCCCGGCGGCCCGCCGCAAATCCCCCGCTGATCCCCCGAACCGCCCCGTGATATGACAGGGCGGCCGTCCCCCCGGGCGGCCTGCACTCGCCCATGGCCGACGACGAAATCCCGTGCCGACGCATCGTCATGCTGCGCCATGGTCACTACGACCGCACCCCCGGACAGGGCGACACCTCGTGGGGGCTCTCGCCGCTCGGTCGTCGACAGGCCGCACGACTCGGTCGCCGCCTCGCGCAGCTCGTCGCCGCCTCGGGCGCGCGGTTCGAGGGCATCTACGCGAGCCCGTGGCCCCGCGCGGCGCAGACCGCCGAGATCTCGGCGCACGAGCTCGACCTCGGAACGGTGAAGATCAAGCCGTACCTCCACGAGGTCGTGCCGGTCGTCGATCCGGCGCGCGTCGACTTCGGGCCCCTGCCGCTGGGCCTCGAGCGCACGCCACCCGAGGAGCGGGAAATCGCCCACCAGCAGATCGAGCGCGTGCGTGACCGCTTCTGCAAGCCGCCGCGCAAGTCGTCGCTGGTGCTGCTGTTCACCCACGGCAACCTGATCCGCTTCATGGTCAGCCGCACGCTGCGGCTGCCCTACGAGGCCTGGGCGATGATGGACATCGCCCACAGCGGGATCACGGAGATCCGGATCTACGCCAGCGGCTTCGAGGCCCTCATCGGCTTCAACGAGACCGGGCACCTGCCGCCGTCGATGATCACGACGGCATGAGGACCCGCGATGTCTCGATCGCTCCGCACCACGACCGCCACCGCATGAGGTCCGCCATGTCCCGCTCGATCGTCCTCGCGCTGTGTTCCGCCCTCGGCCTCACCGGATCGCTCGGCCTGACCGCCTGCAAGAAGGAGCCGCCGACCAAGCCGCCGACCGAGGCGAGCAAGCCCAAGGTCGAGTTCGCCGCGGCCGTCGACACCGTCCTCGCCGCGTGGTTCGCCGCGCGACCGGTGACCGCGACCTCCCTCGGGGAGCACAGCCACGACGGCGTCTGGCCGGACGTCAGCGCCGAGGCGATCGCGGCCGACCTGCGCCGCATCGACGAGGGCCTCGCGGTGGTGCAATCCCTCGCCGGCGGCGCGCTCAGCCCCGACGAGCGCATCGATCTCGACGTGCTGCGCGCCGAGCTCGAGCTGCAGAAGTTCGGCCACGAGGTCGAGCAGCCGTGGCGCCGCGATCCGTCGTGGTACACGGCGACGATCGGCGGTGGCATCGAGGACCTGGTGTCGCGGGAGTTCGCGCCGCTCGACGAGCGGGCGGCGAACGTCGCCGCGCGGCTCGAGGGGCTGCCCAAGCTGTGCGAGCAGGCCGCCGCGATGCTCGTCGCCGCCGAGGCGCTCGAGCCCCAGACCAACGTCGCGATCGGCCAGATCGAGGGCGTCGTCGCCCTCATCGAGCAGGTGCTCCCCGAGCGCATCGAGGGCGCGTCGGCCGAGGTGAAGGGCCGCATCGTCGCGGCGACGCCCGGGGCCATCGCCGCCGTGCGGGCGCTGCAGGCCAAGCTGCGCGACGAGGTCCTGCCCCAGGCCAAGGGCGAGTGGCGGCTCGGCGCGGCGAACTTCGAGCGCAAGCTGGCGCTCACGCTGCAGAGCGGCATCTCGGCCGACGAGCTGCGCCGCGTCGCGGTGGTCGAGCACGGCCGGGTCCGCAAGCGCATGGCCGAGCTCGCCTACGATCTCGCCGGCGACCTGCTCGGCAACGCCAAGGTCGCGCGGATCAAGTCGCGCGCCGCGGGCGATCCCGACACCGAGGTCATCCGCGCCGTGCTGCAGGAGCTCGCGGCGATCCACGTCGAGCCCGACGAGCTCCGCGATGCGATCGAGGCCAAGCTTCAGCGCCTCACCGACTTCGTGAAGTCCAACCGCGTGCTCACGATGGACGACGCCGAGGTGCTGCAGGTCATCTGGACGCCGCCGCACCAGCGCGGGGTGTTCATCGCCGGGCTCGCGGCCCCCGGCCCGCTCGAGACCCAGGCCGCCGGCCTGCCGAGCTTCTACCTCGTGCAGCCGATCCCCGAGGGCTGGTCGGCGGAGGTCCGCGAGTCGTTCCTGCGCGAGTACAACGACTTCATGCTCGAGATCCTCTCGATCCACGAGGCGATCCCCGGGCACTTCGTGCAGCTCTACCTCGCCAAGCGCGAGCCGTCGAAGGTCCGTCGCGTCCTGGGCAACGGGGCGTTCGTCGAGGGCTGGGCCGTGTACGCCGAGAAGCTGATGGTCGACGCGGGCTACGCCGGTGCGGGCCCCGACGCCAGCGCCAAGCGGCCGCGCGGCGTCAGCAAGGGGGCGTGGCGCGTCGCCCAGGACCCGGCGCTGCGGGCCAAGGCCATCGCGCTGCACGGCCTCAAGTTCTACCTGCGCTCGGTGACCAACGCGATCCTCGACCAGGGTATCCACGCCGGATCGATGACCGAGGAGGAGGCCCTCGATCTGATGGTCGGCCGCTCGTTCCAGCAGGAGGGCGAGGCCCGCGGCAAGTGGACCCGCGCGCAGGTCACCTCGACGCAGCTCTCGACGTACTTCGTCGGCGCGCAGGCTTGGCTGCGGCTGCGCAAGCGGGCCGAGGTCCGGGCGCGCGATGCCGGCACCGACTTCGACATGGCCGCGTTCCACGATGCGGCGCTGGCCCACGGCGCGCCGCCGGTGCATCGCCTGCCGATCCTCCTGGGCTGGGGCGAGAAGGACCCGGCGCCGGCCCCCGCCGCGCCAGCGGCCGAGGCAAGCGCGCCGGCGGCCGAGCCCGCCACGGCCGAGCCCGCGGCGAACTAGCCGCGGCGCCCGACCGCTACGGGCACACGGTGATGCAGCCCCCGTTCGTGCAGACGCCGGGGACGAAGCAGCTCTCGTCGCACAGCGACCCGTTCGGGTCGTCGTTCGAGCAGTTGTTCGAGGTCTCGTTGCAGACCTCGCTGCAGTCGGTGTCGCCGTCCGGGCCCGGACACGGGTTCGCCCCGCCCACGCACGTGCCGGCCTGACACCGATCATTGCTGGTGCAGAACAGCCCGTCCGAGCACACCGAGTTGTTCGGATCGTTGCTCGTGCAGTTGTTCGTCCCCTCGTTGCACGACTCGCTGCAGTTGTTGTCGCCGTCGGCCCCGGGGCACGGGTTGCCGACGCCGCCGCAGACGCCGCCCGAGCAGGTGTCCGTCGCGGTGCAGAACAGCCCGTCGCTGCAGGTCGAGCCGTTGGGGTCGTTGCTCGAGCAGTTGTTGCTCACCTCGTTGCAGCTCTCGCTGCAGTCGCTGTCGGCATCCCCGAGGTTGCCGCTGCACGGGTTGCCGGTGCCGCCGCACACCCCGTTCGTGCAGGTGTCCGTCGCCGTGCAGAACAGCGCGTCGTTGCACGCCGAGCCGTTGGGGTCGTTGCTCGTGCAGTTGTTCGTCACCTCGTTGCAGCTCTCGCTGCAGTCGGTGTCCGGGTCGCCGACGAAGGCCGTGCAGGGGTTGCCGGTGCCGCCGCACACGCCGTTGCTGCACGTGTCGGTCACCGTGCAGAACAGCCCGTCGCTGCAGCTCGACCCGTTGGGATCGTTGCTCGTGCAGTTGTTGCTGACCTCGTTGCAGCTCTCGCTGCAGTCGGTGTCCGCGTCGCCGAGGAAGCCCGAGCACGGGTTGCCGGTGCCGCCGCACACGCCGTTCGTGCACGAATCCGTCAGCGTGCAGAACTGACCGTCGTTGCAGCTCGAGCCGTTGGGGTCGGCCGCGGTGCAGCTGTCGGCGCCCTCGTTGCAACTCTCGGCGCAGTTGTTGTCGGCGTCGCCGACGTTGGCCGCGCACGGGTTCCCGCCGCCGCTGCAGGTGCCGGCGCCGTTGCACACGTCGCCCGTGGTGCAGAACAGCCCGTCCTCGCAGGCCGAGCCGGCCGGATCGTTGCCGCCGCAGGAGTTGGCCGCCTCGTCGCACGTCTCGGCGCAGTTGCTGTCGCCGTCGGGGCCTGCGCACGGGGTCGCGCCGCCCTGGCACACGCCGCCGGCGCTGCAGGTGTCGCCCGCGGTGCAGAACAGGCCGTCCTCGCACGCGACGCCGGGCGAGACCACCTCGACGCAGACGTTCGCCTCGCAGCTCGCCACGGAGCACTGCGGCGCCGCGGGGCACTGGGTGTCGTCGTTGCACCCGACGCACTGGCCCGCGCCGTCGCACACCAGGCCGCCGTTGCTCGAGCAGTCCGTGTCGATGGGGAGATCGGGATGCGCCGGGTTGCCGGCCTCGCAGACCTCGCCGGTGCAGTCGTTGCCGTCGTCGGGTGGCAGATCAACGTCGTCGCGGAGCTCGACGACGTTGCCGCTGCCGTCGCACTGCCGCTCGAGGCAGTCCCCGGACGACTGATCGAGCCCCGGCAGCGGCGTGCCGGCCGGCTCGTCGTCGACGCCGCACATGCCCGCGATGCACGTGATCGTGCGGCAGAAGCTGTCCTCGCCGCCGCAGTCGGCGGGCACCAGGCAGCCGACGCAGGCGCCCGCGCCGTCGCACACGCCCGCGCTGCACGGCGTGCCCGCGGCGAGCGGCGTGCTCTCGGGCACCCCGTTGTCGCAGGTGTCGGTGGTGCACTCGAGGCCGTCGTCGAGGATGTCGGTGTCGTCGGGCTGCCCGACCTGAGCGCCGGCGCCGTCGCAGACCACGAGATCGCAGTCGCCGGGGACCTGCGGATCGACCGGTGTGTCGGCGGCGGTGAAGGTCTGGCCGCAGGCATTGTCCTCGCACGTGCGCGTCTGGCAGTCGTCGTCGACGGGGAGCTGATCGCAGTCGTCGGGGCTGAGGCACTGGCTGCAGGTGCCGTTGCCATCACACGTGCCGTCGTCGTTGCACGGCGTGCCCGCGTCGGACGGCGGGTTCGACGGGCCGCCGCTGGCGCACACGTCCTCGGTGCAGACGTTCATGTCGACGGGCAGATCGTCGTCGTTGTTGGTCGGCACCGGCTCGCCGAGCACGCAGAGGATCACCTCGCAGTCGCCGTCGACCTGGATCCCCGGCGCCGGCTGCTGGTGGAGCTCTTCGTGCACGCAGCCCTCGGCGCTGCAGGTGTCCTCGGTGCACGGGTTCGTGTCGACGCAGTCCTCGTCGATGCGGCACGGCTCACCGCCGGTCGACGCCTCGCCGCTGCTGTCGACGGGGGCCGCGGTGGTGTCGGCCGAGCCGCCGGTCGTCCCGGTGCCGGTGCCGGCAGTGGTGTCCGCGACGCCGCTCGATCCGCCGCTCGAGCTTCCGCTCGATCCCCCCGTGTTCGTCCCGCCAGCGGTGCCGATCACCGCGTCGGATCCCCCGCACCCGACGGCGACCGAGACGAGCAGGACACCCAGGCACGCACGCAAGGCAAGGCGATCCATAGCCCATGAAATTCGCACGGTTCGTCGCGACCGCAAAGCCGGACGTGCGCGCGGAATCGTCAGGCGCCCGAGGGCTTGCTCGGCGCGGTGCGCCACGCCTCGGCGTACAGCTCGGTGCGCAGGGGCAGATACCCCGGGTATCCCCGAGTCGCCGCGGTCACGGCGTCGGCATCGACGGTCGCAATCGTCATCGGCTCGGTGCCCTCGATCACGATCGTGCCGTCCGGTGCGATCGCGCAGCTGGGTCCACCGAGCGGCGTGCCGCCCTCGGATCGCGGCCGATTGACCGACAGGATCCAGCAGCCCGAGGTGATCGCCGCGGCCTGCAGCACGCACCGCCACGACGACCACGTGTCGGGCTCGGTCGCGCGGGGGTGCAGCACGACGTGGGCGCCGTGGGCCGCGAGCGTCGCGATGCCGTGGGGCCGCATCACATCCGAGCAGATCTGCAGGCCGTATCGCAGCCCGCCGTGCTCGAAGGGCATCGCCGCGACGGGGCCGTCGGCGTAGTGGTCGCGCTCCCAGAACCCAGGCTCCTGCGGGACGTGGGTCTTGGCGTAGCGGTGGATCACCCGGCCGTCGGCGTCGACGAACAGCGCGGTGTTGTGACGCGTGCCCGCGGCGTCACGGACGATCGCGCCGCCGACCACCGCGATGCCGACCGCATCGGCGACCCGGCAGAGCAGGTGCTCGCGCGGGCCGCCCTCGGCCTCGGCGTCGTCGTCGTGGGGCGTGCGCGTGCACGGCACCCACGGATCGAGGGCGAGCTCGGGGAGCACGACGAGCGACGCGTCGCGATCGCGGGCGGCGACCAGCGCGTCGACCAGGCGCGGCTCGGCGCCGGGCCCGGAGAACACGTCGGAGACGAGCGCGATGCGGGTGCCCACGGCGATCACTTCCCGAGCGCGGTGTGCAGCGTGCGGCGCAGGCCCGCGACGAGCTCGGCGTCCTTCACGTCGATGACCGGCGTGTTGTCGTACTGCTCCCAGAACACGGTCGACGGGCGCTCGTCCTCGATCTCGAAGACGCGCCGCAGCTTGCGGTTCTCGGGGACGAAGCCGCGATCGAGCAGGCCGGTGACGGTGTTGGCGATGGTCCCGTTGAGCCCGCAGATCAGCACCGCGACGCGGTCGGGGCGCAGCTCGCCGCGCGAGAGGCCGAGGGCGTCCTCGGCCTCCTCGCGCCGCGCCACCTCGCAGATCGACTCGGCGCGCCCGCGCCAGCCGGTCCAGTCCGCCGTGGGGCGGCTGACCGCCGGGATGTAGCGCAGGCCGTTGGTGCGCGCGAGCTCCTCGAGCTCCGCCCGGTAGCCGAGCCCCGTGGCGTGGCTGGCCCCGTGGACGATCGCGAGGTCGTCGAGGCGGGCCTTGGGATCCCTGCGCACCCGCGAGCGGGCGATGCTGACGAACGGCGCGAGCCCGGTGCCCGCGGCGACGCAGAGCTTGAGCCGGCGATCCTCGAGTCCGACGGTGTGCTCGACGGTGAAGTGCCCCGTGGGCACGGCGCGGCAGTACATGCGATCGCCCACCGCGATCGGCCACATCAGGTGCGTCAGGGGCAGATCCGACTCGGGCTCCCCGACGCGGCGGATGTAGAACTCGAACTCGTCGCGATCCTCGGGCGGCGACGAGATCGACATCGGCCGCCGCACCGAGAGCGGCCGTGGATCCTCGACGCCCTCGACGACGGCGCGGTTCATGCCGATGGTGACGTACTGCCCCGGCTCGAACCACGGCCCCGACTCGTGGCGTTCGATGCTGTCGGGCCGCAGCCGGAAGACCGACAGCGTCGGTTCGAGGTCCTCGCGCGCAACCAGCGTGGCGTTGTACTCGAGCAGCTTGGACATCGTGGATCGAAATGTTACCCGGCCACCGCGGCGCTCACCAGCGCGACGAGATCGGGCGGCAGCTCGCCGAGGATCCCTACCGCGGCCCGGTGCCCGGCCTCGGACATCTTCGCCCAGGTCTTGGCCACGATGGTCCGCACGGCCTCGGGCTCGCGGCCGGCGGCGAACAGGGCGAGCTCGTCCTGGACGAAGCGCACGCACACCGCGTCCTCGAGCAGCGCCGCCACCGGGTCGTGCGCGAGGCGCTTCTTCAGCATCACGTCGGTGGTGGCGGTGATCGTCGCCTCGTCGTACGCCGCGGCCGCGAGCTCGACCCGCGCGAGCTCGGCCTGCCGCAGACCCGCCGCGGCGCGCCACCGCTTGTAGCCGGGCCCACCGGCCGGGTACGCGTCGCGCGGGAACTCGAACCGCCGCACGTGCTGCGCGAGCGCACCGAGCCGCGCGGGGATCGGTGCGGCGGGATCGAGGCGGCGGATCCAGAGCGACACGCGGGCGTGGTAGTCGAGCGAGACGGTGGTGGTGACGCCGTCGCGGGTGATCGGCCGCGGATCGGCGGCGTGGTGGTGGGTGAAGGCGGCGACGGCGGCACGCCATCGGGGATCGGCGTCGTCGGGCCAGGCGTCGATGGAGAGGGTCATGCGCGGGGGGCCTGTCGCGGCCGCCAGCATGCTACCCCGACCGCGACCACGATCGCCGCGGCCAACCCCCACGCCACCGGCAACACCCCCCAAGGCGGTGCCCCCATCGCGAACACCCCCAACAGCACCGCATTCCCCACCACGATCGACCCAATCGCCGCCGCCGCCGTGAACCGCCGCCAGCACAACCCCAGGTACAGCGTCGGCACCAGCATCACGTACCCGGAGAACGAGAACGTCGCGATCCCGAAGATCGAGTCCGGCGGCCACAGCACGACCACGAACGTGACCACCGCGAGCACCATCGAGAACCCCTGCCCCGCCCGGATCTCCGCGCGCTCCGACATCGCCGGCCACACCCGCCGCAGCGCGTCGCGCCCCAGCATCGACGACAGCGTCAGGAACTGCGCATCCAGGGTCGACATCACCGCGGCCAGGATCGCGGCCAAGCCGAGGCCCTGCATCCACGGGCCGGTGTGCGCGGTGACCATGAGCGGGAAGATGCGATCCGACGCGCGGCCTTCGAGCCCGGGGATCGCCGCGGCCCCCCACACGCCGATCAGCACCGCGGGCAGCCACAGCGCGAGCAGGGCCGGCGGATACAGCCGACAGGTGTTGCGCAGCGCGGCCTGATCGCGCGCCGCGAACACGCGCACGAGCATGTGGGGGAACGCGATCACGGTCAGCGAGATCGCGAGCGACCACGAGCCCCACGACGCGAACGCGAACCGCGGGCGGTCGCCCACCACCAGCAACTCGGGCGCGAGGCGCTGCACCGCGGCCGTCGCCGCCGCAGCGCCGCCCAGGCCGTCGGCGATCGCCACCGCCGCGACCACGATGAAGACCATGAACACCGCGCCCTGCAGGACGTTCGTCCACATCGTCGCGCGCATGCCCCCGGCCGTCGTGTAGACCACCGTGACGACGAGCAGCACCGCCGCGGCCAGCTCGCCGTCGATGGCGCCCGCGGTGAACGTCTCGGTCGCCACCGCGACGCCGAGCACCGAGGTCACCAGGTACGGCAGCGTGTAGACCGTGTACGCGACGAACAGCACGACCCCGAGCGCGCCGCTGTCGAGGCGCCGGGCGTAGAGCTCCGCCGGCGTGATCGCCCCGCACTCGCGGGCGGCGTGCCACGCCGGGCGACCGATGAGCCAGAACGTCAGCGGGATCCCGAGCGCGACGATCGCCGCGTTGTAGCCGAAGACCCCGACCCCCTCGTGGTACGCGAGCCCCGGCACGCCGAGCAGCACGAACGGCGTCACGTTGGTGCCGAACAGCGCCATGAACAGCACCAACGTCCGCGCCTGCCGCCCGCCGAGGAAGTAGTCGGCGGCGTCCGTCGTGGTGCGCCGGGCCGCGACCGCGCCGATGACGAGCACGATCACGAAGTACGCGATGCACACCGCCGCGATGACGCCGAGCTCACCCATCGCCGGGGCCCTCCGTCCCGTCGTCGTCGGGCCACAGGCGCGTCGAGGTCATCGCGAACACGGCCGCCGTCGCGGCGGCCATCCACAGCAGGTGCCACGCCAGATCCCACGGGAACACGCCGAACACGACCGGCGCCGGTCCGCCGTGCGGCGGCCACAGGTGCAGCGCGAGGAGGATCACCACCGCGGCGGTGAAGCCCAGGCGCGCGCGGCTCGATCGCGGGGTGGACACGGGCGCGGCCGATGCTACCCGGCCCGCCGCGCGGCCGTCGATGGTCAGCTCGCCGTTCGCCGTCGGATCCGCCCGGTCACCCGCGCGACCAGGCGCTTGGCCTCGTCCGGGGTCAGGAACGCCAGGTACCCCGAGAGCACCAGCGGGCTGAACCACGCGACGTACAGCGCGATCTGGATCCCGACGTGCATCATCACGCCGAAGCCGAGCATCGGCCACCGCAGATCCACGAACCACCGCGGGCGGCCGAGGACGCTGCGCAGCGCGTGCAGCAGCACGAACGCCGCGAACAGGATCTCCCACCACAGCACCACGATCGTGATCGGGCGCAGCACCCACGGCTGCAGCGCGGCGAAGAACGGCGCCGCGTCGAAGTGCCGGTTGTACGGGTTCACCAGCGTGAAGTAGAGCGCCGTGAAATCGCGGTGCCAGGTCGGGCCCGACTTGAGGAAGCCGGTCGCGGTGTACAGCGTGCCGATCTGGATCATGAGGATCCGCCGGCACCACACCGGCACCGGCTTGGGCCCGTGGCGCCGCGCGTCGAGGCTCAGGCCGCGGCCCGTGGGCATGAGCATCAGCAGCGTGCACATCACCATCTGCAGCTGATCGGGCAGCGAGTACAGCAGCGGGCTGCGCCCGGCCATGCTCATCCAGACGATCCACGCGACGATCGACGCGGCGGTCGTGAACCGGCCCACGAGCCACAGCACGTGGGCGACGACGCCCACGGCGAAGATCGCCCGCACCGCCCACGGATCGTCGATCCAGAAGAACACGGAGGCCCGCGACGGGAACGCCTCGCGCGCCCACTCGCCCTGCAGCGGCGCGAGGTTCGAGAAGTACTCCGCGACGGCGCCCGTGTGCGTGAGCAGGCTGGCGGTGAGCACCGCGACCACGGCGATGCGCACCAGACCGAGCGCCGTCGGGTCCTCGGGGTCGAGCCAGATGCGGCCCAGCAAGCGATCGAGGCTACCCATCGGGGCTCACCTCCGGATTCACGTCCTCGCTCACCTCGGGGTTCGCCGGGTACAGCTCCGGGTGCAGTCGCCGATCGGCCTCGATCATCTCGCGCGCCGGCGACGTGTTGCAGTAGGCCACCGTGATCAGCCGACGATCCGGGGCGCCGAGCCCGGGCGCCCCCGCGGCGACCTTGGCCGGCGGCGTGAAGCGCCGCTTCACGTGGTGCATCGTGATCTTGCGCGGCACGTGGCCGGTCCGAGCCTCGCGCACGCACACCGAACGCAGGTACCACGTGCGGTGATCGTTGCGCCGCTCGGGGTGGAAGTTCGCGTAGAACTTCCAGATGTCCATCCGGGTCTTGCGCCACGCCCACGTGGTGCCCCAGCCGTGCTCGACGTCCGCGGTCTCGGCGAGCATCGCGGTGGTGCCGTCGTCGTAGAGCGCCTCGAGCTCCATGTACGTCTGCGCGCGCTGGGGATCGGGCGCGTACATCCCCCACGTCTGCTTGATCGAGATCTGCAGCAGCGCCTTGGCGACCGCGCCCGGGATCGGGCCGAAGTAGGCCGGCGGCAGCACCGGCGCGACGATGGCGACCGCCAGCGCCGTCGGCACCAGGGCGTGCAGCAGGCGCAGCGGCAGGCTCACGGGCGTCGCCTCCGTCGCAGGACCGGCAGCACCAGCAGCGCCGCCCACGGCACGGCGCCGCGATCGGACGCGCACGCGCAGCTCGCCGTCGCCCCCTCGCCGTGGACGTCCTCGCGGCCCGCACCGCCGCCCGCCCCGTCGTCGTCGGGGCCCCCCGAGCTCGAGCCGCCGTCGGCCCCGCGATCGTCGACGACGCGCACGTCGGTCGCGACTGCGTCGACCGCCGCGGTCGCGACCACCGACAGGTGCACGACCTCGCCCGGCTGCAGCCCGCCGATCACGACCTCGTGGGCGTCGCCGACGGTGCGCGTGGCGTCGATCCGGCGATCCCAGTCGCCGCCGACCAGCGTCAGCTCCCGGACCTTGCCGCTGGCGCCCGTCGGATCGCCGGCGTCGTCGCGCGCGACCAGATCGTAGGTGAACGCGATCGAAGTGGCGCCGCGCTTGAGCAGCACGGCCGCCTGCGGCGGATCCTCGGAGCCGCGCGCCGACAGATCGAAGGTGACCGTCAGGCCGTGGGCGTCGTCGGGCACCTGGTAGCGCAGCTGCATCGGCCCGGGCCAGAACGGCTGCACCGACGGGCTCACCTTGCGCAGGTGCATCGTGCGACCGGCTGTCACCTGGTCCGGATCGGTGATGACCCGCGGGCAATCGATGAGCCCGCGCGTGTTCAGCTCGCGCTCGAGCAGCGCCACGTCGTCGGCCGAGAGCGCGCCCGCGTCGACCGCCTCGGCCCCGACCTCGAGCAGCGCCGCCGAGGCCTCCTCGAGGGTCGCGTCGTCGGGCAGGCGCGCCAGGGCGGCGAGCACGACGTCGTCGAGGGCGCGCCCGACGTGCACCCGCGTCGCCCACAGCGCCGCCATCAGCGGCTCGCCGTCGTTGTGCGACTGGCCGATCGTGTCGTCGGGGCAGCGCTTGGTGTTGAGCGCCGTGCGGATGTACGGGGTCGTCTGCGCGGCCCAGAACCGGCCGACGTACTCGGCGAGCTCCGGGTCCTCCTGGAAGATCACGGAGACGTAGTCGGCCATCGCCTCGTTGATCGCGGTCGCGTCGACGACGAGGCCGTCCGACCGGCGCCGCGCCGCGACCAGGCCCTCGGGGGCGAGCAGCGCGACGATGCCGTGGCCGAGCTCGTGGTAGATGACATCGGCGTCGAAGGCGAAGTCGACCTCGCTGCCCTGCCCGAACATCATCGTGACGCCCTTCTCGGGGTCGCACTGATCGGTGTAGTAGGCGTTGTTGAGCGGGTCGTACGGGGCGTCGGCGTCCACGGCGGGGAAGCGGACGTTGGCGAGCATGGTCGATTGCTCGCACCGGTACGGCGCGACGCCGCGCTCGGCCATCACCTGCATGAAGCGCTCGGCGTGCGCATACATGGACAGCTCGGCGTAGAGGTCGTCGCCGTCGACGCCGGTCGCGGGGTCGATCGGATCGGGCAGCGGTACGAAGAAGTCGCCGGCCGCGTCGGAGAACGTGCGGTTCACCGCCCAGCAGTCGCCCTCGTCGTGCCAAGGCTGCACCTCGAGCGGCGGCGTGGTGACGCAGTTGAACGAGCGCACGCGGGCGCCGACGAGCGGCACGCCGGGGCCGGTCGCGTCGATGTCCGTCAGCTCGATCTCGATCGGCTCCGGGGTCACCGACGGGTTCTCGGCGAACACCCGGGCGCGCGAGGCGAACACGTTCTCGCGCTCGTCGAGCACCGTGCCGCTGCTCGCGGAGATCCACAGCGTGCGGCGGCTCGGCTCGGGCCGCAGCGACAGCGGCAGCTGCACCTCCCACGCGAGCACGGGGGTGCCGAGGATCATCCGGTACACCAGGCGCGCGGGTGCCTCGGGCGTGCCGTCACGGGTCGTCGCGGGCCCGGCCGCCATCGCCACGCGCGCCGCCATGTCGGCGTCGACGCGCACGTCGGCGGGCCCGAGCTCGGCGGGCGACGTCGGCCGACGGGCCGCGAGCGTGCGGGACCGCCCCGCGTCGTCCTCGTGCACGACCTCGAACGCGCCGACGAGGGGGATCCCCTCGATCGCGAAGCGGCGGACCTCGACGCGGCCGCGGGCGAGGTCCCGCGACATCGCGACCGCCGTGCGAACGTCGATCTGCGGCGCTGCGACCGGGGCCGCGCTCGCCCGACCGATCGTCCCCACATCCGTCACGAGGGCGACGGCGACGGCGGCGCCGAACCATCCGAGCCGACGCCTCGCGCGTATCGGTCTCCGATCATCCCAGCGGCGTTTGGGCACCACGAATCCATGATAGCTTCCAAAGCTCCGATGATGTGGCAACTTCGATCGTCCATCCGCGGGTTGTTGGTGGTGGGGTTGGCGGGGACCGCGTGCGCGGAGGACCCGTTCGACTTCGGCGATCCACGCTCGTGTGAGATTGCCGACCAGAACGAGTGGGTCTACGGGCTGATGCAGGACGCCTATCTCTGGGCGCCCGAGCTGCCCGAGATCGATCCGGCGGACTACGACTCGCCCGCCGAGACGATCGCGGCGCTGCGCGTCGACCCCGATCGGTGGAGCCGCGTCGCGGACAAGGCCAAGACCGAGAAGCTCTTCGAGGAGGGCAAGATCATCAGCCTCGGCTTCCGCACGAAGCGTGCCCCCGACGGCACGCTGACCGTGTCGTGGGTGTCGCCGAACTCATCGGCCGAGGCCGCCGGCATGGCCCGCGGTGACTCGGTGCGGACCATCGGCGGCTTCACCATCGCGCAGATCGATCTCGACGACCGGTGGGACGACGTCTACGGCGACGACGAGCCCGGCATCACGGTCGACGTCGAGTTCTCCCCGCCGGGCGCCGCGAGCCAGCGCGCCACGCTCGTGAAGGAGTGGTTGGAGATCGAGACGGTGCCGGTCCACCAGATCCTGCCGATCGATGGTCGTCCGGTCGGCTACCTGATGTTCAACACCTTCGTCGACACCGCGCCCGAGCGGCTCGACGCCGTGTTCGAGGAGTTCGTGGACGCCGACGTCGATCGGGTCATCGTCGATCTCCGCTACAACGGCGGCGGGCGGGTCTCGATCGCCCGACAGCTCGTCGACCTCCTCGTCGGCGATGTCGCCGAGGGCGAGGTCAACTACGCGGTGCGGTACGGGCCGGGCCTCGACGATCAGGACGTCGACCGCGGCATCTCTCGGCTCGACGGATCGATCCGCTCGCCGAAGTCGGTCGTGTTCATCACCAGCGGCAGCACGCTGTCCGCGAGCGAGCTGGTGATCAACGCCGTGCGCCCGCACCTGCAGACCCTGGTGGTCGGCGACGTGACCGGCGGCAAGCCGGTCGGCTCGCACCAATGGGAGTTCTGCGACAAGGTCGCGCAGCCCATCACGTTCCGCCTGCTCAACGCCGACGGCCAGGGCGACTACTTCGACGGCATCGTCCCCGACTGCGCCGCCGCGGACGACCTCACCCGCCCGGTCGGCGACGTGGGCGAGGGCGCCCTGGCCCACGCGATCCACCTGCTCGAGACCGGCGAGTGCCTGCCGCCACCCCCGTCGCGCGACGCGAGCAGCGGCACCGAGGGCGAGGACGCGACGGTCGACGGTCTGCAGGACCTCGCGCCGCCCCCGGTGCACGACGACATCGAGGGGGCGCGCGGGTTCTTCTGACGCGTCGGTCAGCGCCTCACGCGGGGACCTTCTCGTCCCACGACCAGAAGCAGAACCCTGGGGAGCCGCAGCGGCTCCCGGCGCCTTCGGTCATCACGCAGTCTGCGGAGCGGCACTCCCGGGAACCTCCGCAGGATTCCGCCTCGCGCTTGCGCGGCAGGCAGACCGACGAGCAGTAGCCGCCGTCCTCGCAGACGGCCGCGTCCGATCCACAGTCGTCGTAGAGCAGGGCGCCGGTGGGCTGGCACGTCGGCGCCACGAGGGGATTGTCGGGGTTGGTGCTCCGGCAGTTGAGCTCGGGGCAGTCGGTCGCCACCTCGCACTCGTCCCCCGTCTCGAGGACGGGGACGCACTGGTCGTCGACGCAGCGGGTCACACCGGGGGCACACCCGTCGCCGCACGTCCCGGTGCCGGGGAGCTCCGGCGCGGCGCAGACACCGTCGGGCGAGCACACCAGGCCGTCGGGCGCGCAGACGTCGTTCTGCTCCGCGCAATCGTTCAGCACGCCCGGGGTCGCGGCCGCGGGCCCCTGGCAGGCGGAGCCGTTGCAGCACTCCCCGTCGCTGCACGCGCCGCAGGCCGTGAGACCGCCGCAGGCCTGGGTGTCGCACTCGTCGGCGAAGTACGCCCCATTGCAGACGTCCAGCGGGTCCACGCTGAACAGGTCCGCATCGAACGTGCAGCCCGTGGTCTGCAGCACCGTGACTCCCTCGCCGGCGATCGAGATCTCGACGGTCGGCGATCCCTCGGTGGCCGACGAGCAGTAGGCGAGGAAGTAGGAGCGGTCCGGGTACTCCTTGACGCGCTGCGCGATCTCGGCGAACGCGCCCGGCCAATCCGACGGTGCCGGCGCGAGGAACGACCCATCGCGCCCGAACTCGCGGAGCGTCTCGTCGTCGATGTCCGCGCTGATCCCGATCGAGATGATGTTGTTCGTCGTCTCGCTGACGAGCGAGGACTCGAGCATGCCGCCCGACGTGTCCTTGCCGTCGGTCACGACGACGACCGTGCCGGTGCTGAGGACGCCGCCCCACGTGACGGCCTCGCGGAGGTCGCGGATGCGCTGCGTGCGGTGGATGCCGAGCTCGATGGCGTTGTAGAGGTCGGTCCCCATCCCGTTGCCCGCGAGCTGCACGACCGCGGCGGGATCCTCGACGATCGCCGCGAGCGCCGCGTCGACCGCCGCGAGGTCGCGCGTGAACGGCACGTACTCGACCGACTGCCGCGCGAACGCATGGATCGCCACGTAGACGTCCGGCGCGCCGACCCCCGGCTCGAGGGAGGCGACGAGCGTGCGCAGCTCGGTGATCAGCGCCGGCAGGTCCTCGCTGGAGGTGATCGAGTCCGAGACGTCGATCACCAGATCGACGTAGGACTCGACGGGCTTCGGGATCACCGTCGAGTAGCTCTCGACGTTCTCCTGGATGTCGACACCGTTCTCGAGCACCTGGAACTGCAGGCCGAGATCCTGGAACTTGTCCGGCAAGACCGCCGTGCCCGCGCAGAAGTCGACGGCGAAGAAGAGCGAGACCGCGGGCGGACCGTCGATCTCGGCCTGGCGGCAGTGGTCCTCGAGGATCCGGAGCTGGACACAGCTCTCGTCGACGATGCACTCCTCGCCGGACTCGTCGGGCTTGTAGCCCGCGTCGCAGGCGCAATAGGGCTGGTCGTTCTCGCCGATCTCGCAGCTGCCGTGGCCGGAGCAGACGACGTCGCCGCAGTTCGCGTTGGCACCCGCCGTCGTGTCCGCCGCGGTCGTGTCGGCGCCCGTGCCCGCGCCGGTGCCCGTACTCGCTCCGGTCCCACCCGTGATGGGGCTCGTGTCCGACTCGGTCGCGCCCTGCACCGGCGCGGGGTCGTTCGTCTCCGCTTTGCACGCCATCGCCCACGCGAGCAGGCCGAGCACCGAGTTCCTTCTCAGATCGAGGCGTCGCATCGTGATCCTTCCATCGCCCCGCGCCAAAGCGCCCAACGCCCAGCAGCCCGCGGCGGCGACCATGATACCTGGGTGGGTGCAGGGCCAGAAGCTTTGCGCGAGGACGCCGGCATGAAACCATCGCGCTCGGGCGTCCGCATCCGTGCCGCTTGGCCGGACGCGGCCCGGTTCGTGTCAAACTGGCGTGTCGCCGCGGTTTGAGTAGCTTTGATCGAGACCCGCATGTCCGCGCCCTCCCCTCGCCGCTCGCGTTCGCCCCTCACACTCGCATCCCGCGGGTCCCGCGGGCCGTGGACCTGGACGCTCGCGCTCTGCCTGCTCGCGGTCTCGTCGCCGGGGCCCGACGCGTGGGCACGCCCTGCGCCGACCGAGGCCGCGCCCGCCGCGGCCCCACCCATCGTCTTTCCCGCCACGCTCGAGGGCCAGATCGACGCTGCGCTCGCCGATCCGTTCCTCGCCACCGCGCAGGTCGGGGTCGTCGCCGTCGATCTCGCCAGCGGTGAGACGCTCTACCAGCGCAACGGCACCGTGGGCCTCAACCCGGCGAGCAACGTCAAGCTCGTCACCACCGCAGCTGCGCTCGGTTTGCTCGGGCCCGCGCACCGCTACTCGACGCGCCTGTACCACGATCGCGAGGCCCTCGACGGCGCGACGATCGAGGGCGACGTCTACCTGCGCGGCGGCGGCGACCCTGCGCTGGTGACCGAGGATCTGTGGAGCATGGCCGCGGATCTGCGCGCCCGCGGGATCCAGCGGATCACCGGCGGCGTCGTGGTCGACGCCTCGCAGTTCGATCGCGACGAGCTCCCGCCCGGGTTCGATCAAAAGGACGAGCTCGCCGCGTATCGCGCCCCGAGCGGCGCGGCCTCGGTGAACTTCAACACCTTCGAGCTGCGCGTGCGACCGGCGAGCGAGCCCGACGTCGCGCCCTTCGCCGCGCTGCTCCCCCCGGTCCCGAGCATGGTGCTCGTCAACGAGGCCAAGACCGGCCCCGGCGGCCTCGACCGCCTGAGCGTCGCCGTCGAGGTCGAGAAGAAGATCACCAAGATCACGCTGCGGGGGACCCTGGGCGTCGGCGCCGGCTCGCAGTCGTACCGATACCCCGTCGCGGATCCATCGCGACACGCCGGCGAGATCCTCGCGTTCGTCCTCAAGCAGAACGGCATCAAGCTCGGGCGCAGCAAGCCCAAGGTCGGTCCCGTCCCCGACGACGCCGCGCTGGTGGGCGTGCACTACAGCGAGCCGCTGTCGGTGCTGATCCGATCGGTGAACAAGCACTCGAACAACTTCATGGCCGAGCAGATCTTGAAGGGCCTCGCCGCCCCCGGGGCGCCGGCCACCTTCGCCGGGGCGCTGGGGCGCGTCCGCGAGTTCCTCGGCGAGCTCGGGGTCGCAGCCGAGGGCCTGCAGCTCGGCAACGGCTCGGGCCTCTACGACACCAACCGGATCTCCGCGGCGCAGTTCACCGCGATGCTCGCGGCCGTCCACCAGGACTATCGGATCAGCGCCGACTACGTCGCGTCGCTGGCGATCATGGGCGTCGACGGCACGACCCGCTCCCGCCTCGAGCACAGCGATCGCCGCGGCTTCGTCCGGGCCAAGACCGGCACGCTCGATGGCGTGTACTGCCTGTCGGGCTACGCGGGCGCGCCGGGGCGGGCCCCGATCGCGTTTTCGATCCTGTTCAACGGCCTGCGCAAGGCCGATGCCGGCAGCGCGCGGGCGACCCACAACCGCATCGCGGAGCTGCTGGCCCGCCACGCCGCGGGCCAGCCCCTGGTCATCGAGACGCCGGGCGTCCCCGCGGCGGGCGAATCGGGCGGCGAGGCGGAGTGACGCCGGCCCCGCTGCCGACCCGAGGCGGTCGCGTGGTACGATCGCGGCGATGACCCCGCCGTCCGACGACGACAGCGATCGCGCCGCCATCCTCGCCCGACGCCAGCGCTTCATCGCGATCGCGCTGTCGGGCCTGGCGTCGGGGGCGGCGTGCACGGCTCCGCAGCCGTGCCTCAACGTCGCGCAGCCGAACGACAGCAACGACGCGCCGGATCCGACGACGCCCGCGGACACGGCGACGCCCGAGACCCCGCCCGCGCCCTGTCTGAAGGTCGCGCCGCCCGAGGACCCGCCACCGCCCGAGACCCCGCCGCAGCCGTGCCTCGAGGTCGTGCCGCCCAAGGACGATCCGGCCGCTCCGAGGCCGTGCCTCAAGGTCGCGCCGCCCAAGGACGATCCAGCCGCGCCGCGGCCGTGCCTGAAGGTCGCGCAGCCCGATCCCGAGCCCGCGCCGAAGCCGACGCCGTGCCTGAAGATCGCGCCGAAGTAGGCGCGCGCGCGTCGACGGAGCTCCGACCGCAGGGCGCCTTCGCCGAGCTCTGCCTGCACGTGCTCGCCCACGTGCCCCTCCGTGACGCGGGCTCGTCGTTCGCGCCCGACTACCTCGCGTGGGCGATCGGCGTCGGCGCGACGGACGGGCAGGCGCGCGACGACGGGGCCCGGATCGCGGCGTGTCTGCGGCCCTCGAGCCGCGCGCTGCTCCACCGCTGGCCTGCGCTCCACACCTCGCTCGCGGGCTTCCATGCGACGCGCACGCGGGCGATCGCCGAGTTGGCCGACCGTGAGGTCGACGATCCCGACCTGCTCCACGCGCTGCAGGCCGCGGATGATCCGGCGCTCGAGCTCGCGCACGCGATGCTCGCCCTCGCCGCGCCGACTTGGTCGAGGATCCACGCCGCGCGGATCGCCGCACCACTCGAGGCGGCGTGCTGCGCCGCGCAACCCCTGCTCACGCGCGCCTGCACCCGTGTGCCCTCGCTGACCGCGGCGCGCCTCGAGCTGTCGTGGGTGCTCGGGCCCCGCGGACGCGCCTACGCCGATCGCATCGTCGTCGGCGCGCCGGCGCCGTGGCACGACGGCGGCGCGGCGCAGAGCGTCGTGCTCGCGCTGCACGAGCACGCCGTGCGCGACCTCGCCGACCGCGACGCGGGCGGGGGCGACTGGGCCGACGTCGAGTGGTGGGCGCTGCGCCACGTCGCCGCCCGGCTCGTCGGGGACGGCGAGCTCGCGGCCGCCCACGCACGCTGGCTCGCGCAGCTCGATCTCACGGGGCTCGTCGCGATCCTCTGCGAGCGCGGCGCGATCGATGCGGCGCTTGCGACCCGCCTGCTCGCGGAGCCCGGGGCCCGCGCGGCGCTGCTGATCTAGACCACCGGAAGGTGCCGCGGGGCGCTGCGAACGACGTCGCCGCGCGCGGCGTCGGGGGCCGGCCGCGCGACGCTGCGCCGCGTCGGCACGTAGCGGACCGCGTCGAAGGTCTCGAGGACGACTGCGCCCTCCGATCGGCGCGCGCGCACGAGGAGCTGCTCGTCCGCCGTCCCCACCGGCGCGACGATGACCGCGTCGGGACCGAGGGCGTCGAACCATGCCTCCGGAATCGCCGCGAGGGCGAAGCCCACCGCGACCTTGGTGCAGCGCCGCGCCGCCTCGGGCCACGCCGCCGGATCGATCGCGTCGCCCTCGCTCACCGCCGCGTGGTCGACGTCGTCGAGCGCCAGCCCAGCGGCGGCGACGAGCTCCGGATCGATCTCGACGCCGACGGCCTGCCCCGACGCGCCGACGAGGTGCGCGAGCAGGGCCGTGCCGTAGCCCGACCCCGCGCCGAGATCGAGCACGCGATCGCCCGCCGCGACGCCGAGCAGCGCGAACGTCCGCGCGTAGGCATGCATCGCGCTGACCGTCGCGTGGCCCTCGGCGTCGAGTGGCACCGGCACGTCGCGCACCGCCGTCGCGACCTCGGGCAGCGGCACGAAACGCTCGCGCGGCACGACGGCGATCGCCTCGAGGATCGGGCTGTCGGCCGCGAGCCCGACGAGCTCGCCGATGCGGCCCAGCGCGGCACGACGCACGTCCTCGCTGCACTGCCGCAGCGCCGCGTCGCGACGGCGCTCCGCGAGCCCCTGGTGCCGGCGCCCGGTGTACTTCATCCACGCGTAGTACCGGCCGAAGTCGTGCATGCGCCGCGACGACGCCGTGGTCTCGAGCTGATCGCGGACCGCCCGCAGGAAGTACGGGCGCGCGGGTCCGCGGTACACGAAGTGCTCCTCGATGCCGGCGAGGACGGGCGTGAGCAGCTCGTGCTGCAGCCGCTCGCGATCCCCCCACGTCAGCTCCGCCGACGGATCGACCCACTCGGACAGGAACTCCGGATCGCCCTCGTCCCACCACTGCGGGTAGTGGAACCGCGTGCCGAAGGTCCGCTCGTAGTACCCGCGGTCGGCGTCGATCGGCGAGCCCGGGTAGAGCCGGAACGGATCGACCGACAGGAACCCGGTGGTGCCCCGCGGGCGCAGGAACAGCCGCGACAGGTAGGCGGCCGACGTCCGCATCGTCGCCTCGGTCTCGCCGGGGTGGCCGCAGATGACGTTGGCGCCCCACGGCACGTCGAGCTCGCGGGCGCGCTCGGCGATGTGCTCCATGCGATCGAGGTAGTCGTCGAGCCGGCCGCTCTTGCGGATCGTCGCGAGCTGGCTCGGATCGCCCGACTCGAGCCCGAACCCCAGCCCGCAGTTGGCCTTGCCGAAGAGCCGGAGATCCTCGTCTTCGATGAGGTCCACGCGGATGAGCAGCCAGTACTTCTCGACCGGGATGTCGCGCCGCGCGAGCTCCTCGAGGAAGGCCCGGCGCCACGACTTGCGCATCCCGAACAGCGCGTCGCCGAAGTAGAGCGTCCACGTCCGCAGATCGAGGAAGCGGTGGAGCGACTCGATCTCGGCGACGGCGCGCTCGACAGACATCGCCCGCCACGAGGTCTCCCGCTTCGCCCGCTCCATGCAGAACGCGCAGTCGAACGGGCAGCCGCGCGAGAGATACACCTGGGCCTGCGAGGCCGTGCGCCGGGCGACGCCGCGGTACCGCGCCAGCAGTGACCAGTCCGACGGCGGCAGGCTGTCGAGGTCGTCGATCGCCTCGGGGCCGAGCACCACCTTGCGCAGCGGCGCGCCGCCGCGCACCGACTCGACGATCGTCACCAGGGGCTTCTCGCCCTCCCCCACCACGGCGACGTCGAACGGCGCGTCCTCGGCGATCATCTCGAGCGGGCGCGCGCTGGCGTGGTAGCCCCCCGCGACCAGCACCGCGTCGGGCCACTGCGCGCGGGCCATCTCGGCGAGCGCCCGGCACTTGAGCCAGTCGAACGACGAGTACACCGAGAACGCGATGACGTCGTAGCCGCGACCATCACCGGCGAGCAGCGCCGTGAAATCGATCGGCCCGAAGTACCGCTCGACCGCCAGATCGCGGATGTCGACCGAGGCATCGGCGTGCACCCGCAGGTAGGTGCCGAGCAGGACCAGCTGCGGCACGCCGAAGTTGCCCGCCGCCGCCCCGTCGCTGCCGGGCCACAGCAGCAGCACGCGGATCGGGCGGCTCACACCGTCACCGGCAGGCGCACGCGGCGGGGATCGGCGCGCTGCTCGGCGAGCCGGGCCGCGAAGGCGTCGTCGACGTGCTGCGCGACGAACGGATCGAGCCCGCGTGCGTCGCCCAGCATCGTCGCCGCCGCCGCCCCGCAGCCGCCCATGCAGCTGCTGCGGTGCAGGCACGGCGCGCAGAACTCGGGCGTCACGTCGCGGTATGCCGCGAGCTTCGGCGACTGCACGAGCGCCGCGAACGAGGTCGTCCGCGCGTCCCCGAGCGTCTCGGTGTGCAGCGTGCACGAGCGCAGCTCGCCCTGGGGTCCCAGCGCGAACTCCTGCATCTCGGTGCCGATCGGGCACGAGCCGAAGCGCACGTGGGGGAAGTCGGCGTGGTCGACGACGCACGGCGGCACCGGCATCGTCACCTGAAGGTCCATGCCGTGCTCCCGACCGCGCTGCTCGCCCTGCTCGAGCGCGACGAGGACGTCGGCGCGCGACGGCAGCAAGGTCGCCGCGTGGTTCGCGGCGTAGCCGGCCGGCGAGAACCGCGAGAGCGCCACGATCTCGACGCCGAGCGAGCGGAAGAGATCGAGGGTCTCGCCGACGACCGCCGCGTTGCGGCGCGTGACGACGATGCAACCGACGACCCGCACGCCGTGGGCGACCAGGGCCCGGATGCCGGTGATCGTGGCGTCCCAGTGATCGTCGCCACCGACGTGCTCGTGGTGCAGCGCCGCGTTGGGGCCGTCGAGCGTGATCTGGATGCAGCGGATCCGGTACGGGGCCAGCCGCGCGGCCACGGCGTCGTCGATGAGGCCGCCGTTGGAGATCATCTGGATGCCGACGCCGCGGTCGCGGCACAGGTCCAGGACGCGCCAGATGTCGGGCCGCACGAACGGCTCGCCTCCGGTCAGCGTCACGTGGTCGAACTCGACCTCGCCGAGCGCCCGGTCGAGCAGCGCGCAGAGATCGTCGCTGGCCAGCGCGCCGACGCTGCGGCCGTTGTCCTCGCGCCACGCGTTGTAGCAGTACGTGCAGCGCTGATTGCAGTGGCTCGTGAGCTCGACGGCCAGGGCGTAGCGGCGCGGTCGTTCGTCCACGCCCCGAGTATCCCCCGATGCCCGAGCGGGCACAACGCTACACTGTCGTCCGCCCCCATGGACTGGACCTACCTGGGCCACGCGATGTGGTCGATCGAGGCCGCGGGCCTGCGGTTGCTGTGCGATCCGCTGCTCGACACCACGCACCACTGCGGCGTGTTCGAGGTGGTCCCCCACCGGACCGTCGACGCCGCGGCGCTGCGCCCGGACTTCGTGTTCGTCTCGCACCGCCACCCCGATCACTTCGACATCGCGAGCCTCGATCGCCTCGCGCAGCTCGATCCGGAGGCCGTGGTCGTGACGCCGGACCCGCTCGTCGTCGAGGTCGCCCGCGGGCTCGGCTTCCGCACGGTGCGACAGGTCGCGCCCGGGGTCGCGCTCGAGCTCGACGGCGTGCGCGCCGTGACGACACCGTCGGTCGATCCCGCCGAGTGGGGCCTCATGATCGCGTGCGACGGCGCGGTCGCGTGGAACCAGGTCGACGCGGTGTTCGACGGGCCCGCCGACGTGGTCCGGATCCGCGACGTCGCCCTGGCGGCGCTCGGGGCCGGACGCGTCGACTTCGCCGCCGTGCGGTGGCAGCCGATGCTCGAGATCGCGGCCCAGCTCGGGGAGTCGACCCGCTTCCCGCTGGCCGCCTACGACGGACGGCTCCGCGAGATCGCGGCGACCGGCGCGGCGGCGATCGTCCCCGCGGCCGCGGGCGGATCCCACGTCGGTCCCTGGGCGTGGCTCGATCGCGTGGTATTCCCGGTCGCCGAGCCGAGGTTCCTGCGCGACATCGCGGCGCTGTGCCCCGGACTCGTGGTCCATCCCGGACGCACCGGCGCGACGTGGCGGATCGACGCCGACGGCGTTGCGCTGCTCGAGGGCTCCGCCGACGCGCTGGTGACCGTGCACCCCGGTGCGGATCCGCGGCGCTTCCACCCGCTCGACCTGCCCACGCTCGTCGATCCGAACCCGAGCGGCGGCGACGTACCGAGCATGCGCGCCCGCGTCGAGCGGTGGTTGCACGACGATCTGTGCCGCGGGCTCGCGCAGGCCGGCGTCGACCGCATGGGCCCGCTGGCGCTGGCGGTCGAGATCGTGTGGCCCGACGCGACCGTCTCCCACACGATCTCGATCGACACCCGCGGCGTGCGGCTCGAGGCCCGCGCCGAGGACGACTGGGACGCGATCAACCAGATCGCCGGCTCGCTGCTGTGGGAGGTCGTCGAGGGCCGCCGCGGCTGGGGCGACGTGCTCCTCGCCGGGGCCCTGCGTGCCCGCACCCGCGCCTACCGGATCACCGGCGGCGGCGCGCGGCCGGTCGCGCTGGGCGAGACGTTCCTCTACTACGGCCTCGGCTACCACGCGTCGCACGAGCGAGCGGCGCGCTGGGAGCTCGCGCGCCGCCTCGCCGCCCGCGAGTGAGCCCGCCCAAGACTCAGTAGCGAGCCTTGATGAGGTGCACCAGCGTCTCGCGCAGCGTCTCGCGGGTGTGCCGCTCGCGACGCGTGCCCTTGTCGTGCTCGCCGAGCAGCACCTCCATCGCGTGGCGGGCGTTCTGCTCCTCCACCGCGGTGAGGCTGACGCGCTCGACGTCGACGGCCTGCTCGCCGCGATCGGCGAGCAGCTCGAGCATGCGGACGACGCTCTTGCGCACGGCGTCCTTCTGCTTCTTGTAGTAGTCCTCCCGCAGCAACGCGAAGTTGTCGGGGAAGATCTCGTGGTACGCGGGGTCCTCGTTGGGATGGCTCAGCGCCCACGCGCCGATCCGCGACAGGACGTCGGCGCGGAAGTTGGGCCCGGCGTCCGGCGCCATCGTCTTCTCGAGCTGCCGCATGAACTTCTCGTCGGCGTCCGTGAGCTCGCCGGTGACCGGGTCGAACAGCCGCTCCTTCTTGAGCGCGTGCGACACGTGCACGACGTACTTGCGGAACAGCTCCATGTACCGGGCCTCGTCGACGAGGCCGAGGGCCTCGCGGATCTCCCAGTCCGATAGGTCGAGCCAGCGCTCCCAGCACACGGAGGTGATGCTGCGCTCGTCGCCATCGAGGTGGTGGAAGCCGTTGCCGTCCTGGTTGAGCAGCATCCACCGGTGGTTGTTCGCGTCGCCCATGAAGGCGCGCAGCTCCTTGAACAGCCGCGGCGGGGTCACGCACGTGGTCCCCGGGTCACCCGCGGCCGCGAGCAGCACGGCCTTCAGGTCGCGCACGCTGGCGCCGAAGCTGCCCTCGTAGTCGCCGAGGTAGTGGTCGCTGCCCTCGGCCCGCACGATGGCCGGCGGGAACTTCTCGAGGTACATGCCGGGCACCGCCGCGAGCAGCTCGCGGGCCTCCTCGGAAGACAGCCCCCGCGGCACGCGGCCGTAGGCGTAGAGGTCGGCCTTCTCGACCGGGCTCAGCTTCTCGAGGACGCGGCGCAGCTTGTTCGAGTACCCGTCGGGCCGCGGCCGTCGCAGGCGCGTCATCACGCCCCACAGCGCGAGCAGCTTGGTGACGTGCGGCGCGACGTGGACGCCGCGCAGGATGTCGCCGACCTGCTCCTGGTAGATCTTCCGCTCGACGCGGTAGTCGAGGAGGAACGGCACGCGGATCTGCTCGAGCCGCGCGCGGAAGCTCTGGTACTCGCCGGATCGCAGCGCGCGGAACTCGAGCAGGTCGAGGTCGTTCGCGCTGCCGCACAGCACCATGTCGAGGCCGAGCACGACGTGGTCCAGCGCGACCCTGCCGGTCTCGGTGGCCGTCAGCAGGTACTTGTAGTGCTCGTAGGGCCGCTTCAGCAGGTCGGCGAAGTTCATCACGCCGCGGTTGGCGTCGACCAGATCGCCCTGCACGGCGTAGAGCGCCTGGCCACCGATCGTCGGGGGCAGGTGCCCGAACGCGGCATCACCCGTGACCGGGTAGCTGCGCGCGTCGACCGTCTGCTTGGGCTCGACGGTGACGAGGCCCGAGCGGTACTGGCGGCTGACGAAGAACCGCTCGATCTGCACGTGCTGCAGGACCTTGCGCAGGTCACCCTGGTAGGCCGTGAGCAGCGCGTCGGCGATCTTGCGGTTGCGGTGCGACAGCTCGCCGTAGAGGATCGCGTCGCTGATCACGAACTCGGGGTGCGAGGCGCAGATGTCCTCGAGCAGGCGGCGACGCGCCGCGAGCGGGATCAAATAGATCGGGTGGTCCTTGGTCTCGTCGACCAGGCGCGCGTCGACCTCGGTGGAGGCGAGGCGCGCGAAGGTCTCCTCGCCCAGGGCGTCGCGCAGCGCCGCGGCCTGGCCGAAGCCGATGCCGCCGCTCTGCTGCCGGCGGTTGGGGAACACCCACGCGAAGCGGTACTGCGCGCCGCGATCGGTGCGGCAGTAGACCTCGAGCGCGCGCTGCAACGACTCGAGCATCGTGCTCTTGGCGCTGCCGTTGGGCCCGTGCAACAGGATCGTCTTGTTGACGCGCCCCAGCCGGACGAAGCCCGCGAGGACGTCGTACAGCTCGTTCTGCGCCTCTTCTTGGCCGACGAGCCGGTGCCAGCCGTCGAACTCGGTGTCGAACAGGCGGTGGCGCGAGACCTGGCCCTGCGGCGTGCGGACGTCGCGGCGACCGAAGTGATCGAAGGCGTCGACCACGAACTGGGCCGCGCTGCGGGCGTGGACCGTGGGGTCCTTGCACAGCAGGTCGAACCATTCGTCGAAGCTGAGGATCCGGCGCGTCGCCTGGAACTCCTCGGCGACGGCCTCGGCCAGCGATTGGATGCGCCCCTGCGGACTGCCGACGTCCGCGGTGGTGGACTCGGTGGCCGATTCGTCGGTGGCCACGTTACTTGACCGCCACCTTGAACTCGACCTCTTCGGTGACCGGCGAGCACGCCTCGTCCTGGCACACGGCGAACTTGAACTTGCCCGAGAACGCGTGCTCACCCGCGGCCGGGGCGGTGAACTTCACGTCGAACGCACAGGTGTTCTCGTCGAGCTTGGCGTCGGCCTTCTTCAGGTCGGCGTTCACCAGCGTCACGCCCTCGGGCGCCGCGAGCTTGAGCGAGGTCGGGAAGTCGAGGTTCATGTGCCACGGCGCCTTGGGGACGACGCGGACGGTGACGCTGCTCTCCTGCCCGGCCTTGGCCACGGGCGTGTCGATCTGAAGGGCGTAGCGTTCGTCGCCGCCCGGCGGCGGACCGTCGACCTTCTTGACGTTCTTGCCGTCGGCGGTCGTGCCCTCGGCGGTCTTGCCGTCGGCGACGGGCTTGCCGGTCTCGCCGCTCTTGGCGGGCGACGCGGTGCCGCCGGTCGGCGCGGCGGCGGGCTTGGTGTCGGCGCCGCAGGCCGACGCCAACAGGGCGGCGAGCACGGCGGCGAACGGCGAGGGCGAAGCAGTCGGACGGAGGCTCGACATGGCGCCCGATGTTATCCCGCCAATGGGTCGGGCGCGCAACGCCTCGTCGGGGTGCGTCAGCGACGATCGAACCGCAGATCGAGGCCGCGGGTCGTCCGACCGCGCAGGACGTCGCTGGAGACCGCCACGGGCGCCAGGTCGTCCTCGCGATCGGCCGGCGGAAACGCCTCGAGGACGATGTCACCCTCCGGGATCCCGACCGCGTCGAAGGCACCGCGGGCGTCGGACCGGATCTCGGCGACGACCGCGTCGCCGGATCTGATCACGACCTGCGCGCCCGCGACGGGCTCGCCCGCCCAGTCCGTGACGACGCCCTCCACGGCGCCGCCCTCGGCGAGCTCGACGACGACGGTCGTGCGATCGTCGTCGCGACGGGCGCGGAGGCTGCGACGGCCCCACTGCGTCGAGTCCACCTCGACGTCGACCGCGTCGTCGCCGAGGCCCGAGAACTCCGCGAGGCCCCGGCGATCGGTGGTCGAGACGCGACCGTCGACGAGCACGCGGGCGTCGGGGATCGCCACGCCGGTGTCGCGATCTCGGACGTCGACGACCAGCGTCCACCCGCGGACCATCACCACCTCGACGGCGCGCTCGCGGCCGTGCAGGGCCGCGGTGGCCTCGGCGACCGCGGGTGCGTGCGCGGCATGGTCGAAGGACAACGACACCTCGCCCGGCGGGATCCCGTCGAACTCGAAGTCGCCGCGCGCGTCGGTCCACGCGACCTCGGTCGGCACCAGGGGCGACGCGGCGCGCAACGTCACCTGCACGCCGTCGAGGGGGCGGAGGTTGTCATCGACGACACGGCCGCGCACCCACGCGTCCGCCGTCGCGAGCTCGAGCTCGACGTCCAGCGCCGCGCGGACGACGACGGCGCGGCGCAGCGGCGCCTTGCCGGGGGCGCGGGCGACGAGGACCACGTCGCCGCGTCGCAGGCCGGCGTCGAACACCCCGCGATCGTCGGTGCCGTAGACGCTGCCGTCGTCGAGCTCGACCCAGCCGTCGGCGACGGGCCGGGCGTTGTCGTCGAGGAGTCGGCCCGTCAGCGGAAAGCCGCCGCGCATGCGCAGCCGCACGCCCTCGACCGTCATGCCCGCGCGCACGCGGACCTCGACGGAATCGCTGGCGGCGAAGCGACCATGGACCGCGCGCAGCGTATACGTCCCCGGCGGCAGGCCCTCGAGGGCGAACGCGCCGTCGACGTCGCTCACCGCCGCGTCCTCGCCCTGCGCATGATCCGGCACGAGCTCGGGGACGGCAGGGACCGGGCCCGTCGTGACGCCGAGGGATCCACCGGCGGGCGCACCGACTTCGCCCTGGGCGAGCAGCGATCGCTCGAAGGTCGTGCGTCGCACCGTCGACTCGCCGATGGAGAAGGCGGTGTCGCTCCGGACCTCGATCGTCGCCTCGGCCACGCGACCGTCCGCGTCGTCGACCACGATTCCGCGGATGCCCCCCGGCCGTGCGAGTCGCAGCAGCAGCGGCGCCGGGGCGGCGTCGGCCACCGCCACCTCGACGCCGGGCGCCGCGAGGAATCCGTCGGCGTCGGCGCGCACGACGTAGAGACCGTTGGGCAGCGGACCGAGCGCGACCTCGCCGGCGGCATCGGTGCGCCCGTGGTGCTGCAGCAGACCGAGGTGCGCGGCGCCGAGGGTCACCCGCGCGTCGACGATCGGCGCGTCGTCGGCGTCGACGACCCGCACCGCGACGCGGTGCGCGGGCACCAGCGCGAGCGTCACGTGGCCGTCGGGCGCCACGTCCTCGAGGGGGATCGACGCGAATTCCGGATCGCCCGGGTTCACCGCCGCGGCCACCGCGACCAACGCGTAGACCCCCTCGGGGATCGCCGGGAACGCGAACACGCCGTCGACGAGCGCCACCTCGCGGGCCGGCCACACGCCCGAGCCCTCGACGCGCGCGCGGGTGCGGGCGAGCACGTCGGGCGGGCCGATGACGTCGCCGCGCAGCTCGTAGAGGCGATCGAGCACGAGCTGCACGCCGGACTCCGGCGCGATGACCTCGAGCACCGTCGGCGCGAAGCCGGGCGCCTCGACGCGGAGGATCACCGGCCCCGGCGGCAGCGTGTCGAAGCGGAACCCGCCCGCCGCGTCGCTGCGCGCCCGCCACGGCTCCGGCTCGCCGAGGTCGGGATCGGGGCGCGCGGTGATCTCGAGGTCCGCGATCGCGACGCCGCGGGAATCCGTCACGGTGCCGTCGACCGTCTCGCCGACGCCCAGCGCGACGTCGGGGAGCCGCCCGATGCCCGACTCGGGCGCCGCCGACTCGACCACCGCGCGCAGGTGGCCGGGCACCTCGAGGTCGAACGCGACCAGGCCGGTGGTGCCGGTGAACAGCGCGACCTCGAAGCCGCCCTCACCATCGCAGCTCGTCGGCGCGGCGACAGCGACGCCCGCCTGCCACGCGCGCACGCGGCAGCTCCCCGCGGCCGGCGTGACGGTCTCGACCTCGGCCGGCGGCGTGACGGCTCCTCCCGTGTCGTCGCCGGTGTCGCCGTCGGTGGCCGCGTGGGCCGTGTCGGCGTCGACGATCACCACCGCCGCGGGCGCCTCCGTCGGCACCTCGATGCGGATGCGGCCACGGACGCGGATCGGCGCCGCTGCGGACGGGACCGCCGACGCCTCCGTCGGATCCGCCGAGCTCCCCTGCCCCGGCTCGGAGCCCGCGTCCCCGCCGACGCGC
>LNFM01002437.1_pt1 | contig 38985 bp, 23 predicted proteins | sample 596031 | NCBI WGS metagenome assembly LNFM01 (sample SAMN04254537, study PRJNA301005) | activated carbon metagenome | isolation source: dual media filters at the Ann Arbor, Michigan drinking water treatment plant | place: USA: Ann Arbor | reverse complement strand
TGTTCGGTGCGCGAGGACAGGTCCTGGTTGCCCTGGGCGATCTGCGCGCTGGCCGTGGCCACGCCGTCGCTGCCGCTGCGCACCTGAGCCACGATGCCGCGCAGCTTGGCGTTCATGTTCGACAGATGGTTCAACAGCTCGCTCGCTTCGTCCCGGCCCGTGGTCGCGGCGGACTGCGAGAGGTCTCCCGAGGCTACGGCCTGGGCCATGCCGGCGGCCTGCAGGATGGGGTGCGTCACCGAACGGGTGATGAAGACGGCAGCCGCCATGCCGGCAGCCATTGCTGCGGCGGCCACGCTCAGGAGAATGGCGATGGCCGACCGGTACGTGGCATCGGCGTCCTGCGCCCGTGCCTCGCCCAATTTCTCGTTGTAGGCCCACCAGGCCTCGACCTTCTCGGATGCGGCCCGAAAGGTCTGGAAGCTTGCGCCTGCCATGAGCGCCGATGCCTTCTGCGCTGCGGCAGCGTCTGTCGTCGCTCGCCGCGAAAGGGGCTCGATCTCGGGCCAGCTGGCAAAGTACGCGTCGGCGGCCTTGCGGAGTTCGCTCATCAACCGGCGGTCCTCATCGTCGACCGCGTAGCCCTGGTAGACCTTCAATGCGTCATTGAACCTGGCCTGGTGTGCCCGGATGTTCCTTTCGGCTTCGTCCTTGCCACTTGGATCCTGGGTCATCACGTGGCGGAACTCCCACCGTCGTGCGGTGTCTATCTCCGAGCTGGCCTGTCGGATCGTGCGCAGACTGGGCACGGTGCTGTGGGACAGAAACTCTGTGTCGTTGTGCAGGCCCCGGGCCTGCCAGAGTGCAGTGGCGACGGCCATGCACATCAATGCCAGCACCGTTGCAAAGCCGACCATGAGCCGGGTGCCGATCTTGATCTTGTTCATTGCAGATTCCTTGGGTGAAGGGGCGGGTCCGAGCTGCGGTCAGGTCTTGAAGACGTCGACCGATTCGGCCAGCCGTGTGGCCTGTCCCTTCAGCGACTCGGCCGCTGCGGCCGACTCCTCCACCAGCGACGCGTTCTGCTGTGTCATCTGGTCGAGCTGCGCCACCGCGGTGTTGACCTGTCCGATGCCGCTGGTCTGCTCGAGCGTGGCGCTGCTGATCTCCGCGATGAGGTCGTTGACGCGCTGAACCTTGCCGACGATCTCGTCCATCGCCTGTCCCGCATGGGCGACAAGCTGTGCGCCACTCTCGACCTTCTCGACGCTGGCGCCGATCAGCGCCTTGATCTCGCGCGCCGCTTCGGAGCTGCGCTGTGCCAGGCTGCGCACCTCGGCCGCCACCACGGCGAAGCCGCGACCTTGTTCGCCGGCGCGTGCGGCCTCGACAGCCGCGTTGAGCGCCAGGATGTTGGTCTGGAAGGCAATGCCGTCGATGACGGCGATGATGTCGCCGATGCGTTTGCTGGACGTGGTGATGTCGCCCATGGTGGTGATCACCTGCCCTACCACCTGGCTGCCGCCCGTGGCGGCCTGGCTGGCGTCGCTGGCCAGCTGGGCGGCCTGGCGTGCGGTGTCGGCGTTGTTCTTCACGGTGGAGTTCATCTGCTCCATGGACGCTGCGGTCTGCTCCAGGTTGGCCGCCGTCTGTTCGGTGCGCGAGCTGAGATCGCCGTTGCCTTGAGCGATTTCGGTGCTGGCCGACTGAACGCCCACCACCTGTTCGCTGACGTCGTCGACCAGTGAACGCAGGTTCAGCCCCGACTGGTTGACGGCGCGCAGGATCAAGCCGATCTCGTCCACGCGGTCGAGGTGCACGTTCTCCCCCGGCTGGCCTGCGGCCACGCTCAGCGCCTGCTTCAGAACCAGTTGAAGCGGGCGGGCGATCTGGGCTTCAAGAAAGAGGCTGCCCAGCCCACCGAACACCACCGCGCCGCCAGCGAACATCGCCAGCGCCGCGCCGCCCACGCCAGCCGCTGCGGCGCCGCCCACGGCCAGTCCGGCCAGCCCGATGACCCCGAGGCGCATCCGCCAACGCACGGGCATCAGCTGCGGTGCGGCGGTCCAGGCCAGCCACCCCGTTCTGACGACCAGCCCGCGGTGGAAGCGGCGGTTGCCTGTGTTGCCCTCGCGAAAGTCACGATACAAGGCCTCGGCCGCCTGCACCTCGGCGTGTCCGGGCTTGGTGCGAACGGACATGTAGCCCTTCACCTGCCCACCGCGCATCACCGGCGTTGCGTTCGCGCGCACCCAGTAGTGGTCGCCATCCTTGCGGCGGTTCTTCACCAGCGCCGTCCACGACTGGCCGGCCTTCAACGTGGCCCACATGTCGGCAAACGCTTCGCGAGGCATGTCGGGGTGCCGCACCATGTTGTGCGGCTGGCCCATGATCTCGTGGCGCTCATAGCCGCTGACAGCGATGAAGGCCGCGTTGGCGTAGCTGATGTGGCTCTGCGTGTCGGTGGTGGACATCAGCGTGGCGTTGGCCGGGAAGTCGTACTCGCGCTGGGTGACGGGCTGGTTGTGTCTCATGGTTCGGTTTCGCTGGGTCTCGGTTGCAGGATCGCGTCGGCGGTTCGTCTGAGCGATGGACGCTTCGTAGCGCCACGTCCACCGGTGCACTGGGGTGCTTGATCAGACCGGCGTGAGGCCAGTGTTCACCCCCGGGGCCGTTTCGATGCAGTGACTAGACTGGTATCGGCAGTGCTGGCTGTGCGCGCACTTGCATGTGTTGAGTGCTTGCGAACGCAGTTGCCGTCTGGCGAACACCCGCCGTGGCCGTGGCCGTGGCCGTGGCCGCGGCGTCTGCGGCGGAGTCATGCCGGCGATTCAGCGGGTTCGACGCGATCAGCGGCAGCGCTCAGTTCGATGCGGTCCCTTCCGCCGGCCTTGGCGCCGTACAAGGACCCGTCAGCCATGGCCAGAAGCGTACCGAGACCCGGCTGCATGGGGTCCCACTGGGCCACGCCGCCTGAGAAAGTGACCTTCACCGTGGCTCCCGATCCAGTCTGTACGGACCGGAAACCCCGACGCAGGTGGTCGGCGCGGGCCAGGGCCTGTTCGCCATCGGCTGCCGGCAACAGGATGACAAACTCTTCTCCACCGATGCGAAAGACCGTATCGGTTGAACGCACACCGTGCACGAGGTGTCCTGAGAGGGCCTTCAGGACGTCGTCACCGGCCGCATGCCCGAAGGTGTCATTGACCTTCTTGAAGCAGTCCAGGTCGATCATGACCAGCGACAGCGGTTTCCCCGTCTTGTGGGCGTGTGCCGCCTCTTCTGCGAAGCGCTGCTCCAGGGCGCGGCGGTTGTGCAGGCCCGTCAAGGGATCCTGCAGGCTGGCTTCGATGAGTTCAGCCTGGCGCGACCGGATCGATTCCAGCTCGCGCTCGCGACGGCACAGGGCATCCGCCAGTGCCGCCCGGGTGCGTACCAGGTCTGACACGTCGTGCAGGTGTACCAGTTGCCCCGCGACTTCGGTGCCGATGCATACCCATCGCACCTGCAGTTCGTAATGCTGCCGGCCATCGTCCGCCGACAACAGGATCGGACCGGCGCGCGAGGCCGTGTGCCCAAGGATGGTCAGCCCCCAGGGTTCCCAGCGGGAGAGCGGCTGCCCGGCCGCGAGACCCGGCACGCCAAGTCGGCAGCAGGCCCGGTTCACCTCGATGATGTACCCCGCATGGTCGACCACCAACATGGGATCCTCGTTCTCCGAGAACAGCAGGTTCCTGGCGTGCGGCGCCAGGTCGAAGGCGCGGCGCGTCCAGCTGAGGGACCCCAGGGCGAGGCAGTAGCTCAGCATGGCCAGCGGGGTGGGGTCATGGCCTTCGACATGCCACCCCGCCACCTGGTGACCGATCGTCACCGACCACGGCAACAGGCAGGCGACCAGGAAGCCACCCCAGCGCCATCGGTCGTTCGCGGTGGAATGCCAGAGCCGCCAGGCCAACGCGGCCACGGCCACCCCCAGGACCAGGTAGACCCAGGCTCTCGCGATGGGCGTCAGCAGCGCTGGCGCGAAACGCCACAGGCCATGTTCCTTCTCGAGGCTGCCGAAGAAGAGGCCATGCCACCCGTTGGTCAGTGCGCAGGCCGACAGCAGCAACCACGGTGCGACCGAGATGGACAGACACCATCGTGGCAGTGAGGCAAGATTGCTCGAGCCGTACTGGACAACGAACGCCAGCCAGAGCGCAGGCACGCCCATCATCAGGGGGCGTTGCAGCTGCATCAGGGTGGATTGGCAGAGGGTGTGCCCGGTGCTGGACTCCAGCGCCGAGAGCACCAGCCAGATCGCTGCACAGACCTGCACGCCCAGCAGCCATGGGCGGCCGGGAAAGTTCCGGGCGGCTCCCAGGACAGTCGTCAGTGTCAGCATGACGCCTGACAGTCCCATGGCGGACCAGGTGAAGAGATCGGGCGCCCAGGACGCGGGGGCCAGGCAACTGCCGAGGTCGATGGAGGGCTGCATCAGCTTGCCGAATCCAGTGCCATGGTCTCAGCGGGTGCGGGCCGGCCGAACAGGTAGCCCTGAAGCACATGGCAACCCATCGCAGCCAGCATGGAGCGTTGGGCCTCGGTCTCCACCCCTTCGCCGACCACTTCCAGCCCCAGGCTGTGGGCCAGACCCACGATGGCCTTGGTGATGCGGTAGTCGTCGTCGTCGTCCGGCAGTCCGTTGATGAACGAGCGGTCGACCTTCAACACCTGGGGGCGGATGTTCTTCAGGTATGCAAGGGATGAGTAGCCGGTGCCGAAGTCGTCGATTGCCACTCGCACACCGACCTCACGCAACTGCGCGAGCACGCGCAGCGTGTGATCGGGCGTCTCGAGCAGAACGCGCTCCGTCAGTTCGAGCTCCAGCAGCTGTGGCGGCAGGCGCAGCCCTTCACACAGCGACCGCAGGCGCTGCGGCAAGTGCGTGTCGGTGAACGTCCGCGGCGACACGTTCACGGCCATGCGGGGCAGCCTGAGTCCCTGGTCACGCCACCGTGCGAGCTGCTGGCAAGCGCTGCGCAGCACCCACTCGTCCATGCTTGCCGTGAGACCTCGCGCCTCGGCCACCGGGATGAACCTGCTCGGTGGCATCAACCCTTCCACAGGGTGCTTCCACCGAACCAGTGCCTCGACGCCGACCATCGCTCCCGTCCGAGCGTCGACCTGAGGCTGGTAGTGAAGAACCAGCTCGTTGGTCTCGATGGCCCGGACGAGTTCGACCTCGATGCGGGCCTCGTCGCTGCCGGTCTTCACAATGTCCGGGCTGCAGACGCGAATGTCGTTCCGCCCGGACTGCTTTGCCGACTGGAGTGCCCGGGTGGCTGCCGACAACAGCTCAGTACCGGTCGATCCGTCTGCCGGAAAGCTGGAGATGCCGATGCTGGACGTCACCCGGACGAGTTGCCCTTGCAGGTCGAGCGGCTGTCCCAGGCAGGCCAGCAGCTTCTCGGCGACCGTCATCGCAGCTGGCACGCCGAAGGCCGTGCCGACAACGACCACGAATTCGTCAGAACCGATTCGCCCGACCGTGTCGCCGTCGCGAAGTGCCGCCTTGATGCGACGAGCCATTGTGGCCAGCAGTCGATCTCCAGCACCGTGGCCGAGCGCGTCGTTGATCGAGCGGAAGCGATCCAGGCCGATCAGCAGGACCGAGACCTCCTGCCTGATGGTGGCGGCCTCCAGGACCCGTCGCTCCAGGCGCGATAGAAGGCCATGGCGGTTCAGCAGTCCGGTCAGCGCATCGTGTTCTGCGAGCAGTTGCAGACGGCGACCCAGCTGGGTCGATTCCGTCACGTCCCGGCCGACGCCGCGATAGCCGGCGAAGTTGCCCGCCGCATCGACGTGTGCGGTGCCGCTCATGATGAGGAAGCGCTGGGCACCGGTGTCGTCGATGCAGTGCAGGCGCAGGTCGCGAAAGGGCTCGTGTTGAGCCAGTCGCGCGCGGAGCAGGCGCTCGTCGCCGCTGTCGCGCTCGAAACCCAGGCACTCGTCGATGCGACGTCCCAGCATGCGCGAGGCGGAGAGACGCTGCACGCCTTCGAACGCGTCGGACAGGAAGCTGAACCGTTGCTCGGTGTCCAGTTCCCAGACCCAGTCGGCCGACAGGGCCAGCAGACTGCTCAAGCGCGACTCACTGAGGCGGAGAGCCTGCGTCTTCTCCTCCAGTGCGGCAATGGCCAGATCGGCTTCCTCTGCAGCAAGTGCCTGAGATCTCTCGAGGATGTAGACCGAGCGGTTGAGTTCCTGGATCCTGGTCTCGAGGCTGGCGCTCAGCGCCTGCCACTCCATGGCATCTGCCGGTCCTCGCGCAAGATGAACACCCATCCGGGTACACGCCCGCTCCAGGTCGTTCCACTTCCCCTTTGCCACGTCGATGGAGCTCATGACTCACCCCAGGCGGTCAACGCGATCGACTGGTTGTGAAGCAGTGACGGCAGCGTCGGCGCCACCGGAGCCATCTCGCCGTACGAGCAGAACCCCAGTTGGCTGGAGCCAGCCGGTGCGGCTGCCTGAAGTGCGAGCAGTTCTTCCTCCACAGCCGTGCCCAGCACCAGCCTGCGCCCTACGCAGGAGACCACGGTCGTGAACGCTGGCACTTCGACTGGCCAGGTCGCGAACAACTCGCTTGCAGCCCGGGCCGCGCTCTCGATCAGATCGCTGCGGCTGGCTCTCATCAGGCGGGCCTGGCCCGCGTGGGGCAGGGTGCCCGCAAACGTCATGCTGCCTGCATCCCGGTTGATCGAGAGCACAGTTCGAACGAGCGGTTCGCTGGACGTGGCCGTGCCGCGCACCTCGAGAGGAAATCGAAGGGCGCTGCCCGGGAGTTCCTCCGCCAGTTCGCCCAGGTAGCGTTGATAGAGCTCCAGCGCTGACTGACCATCCAGCTCGAACAGGGTGTTGCCGACACAGCGCGTGATGCGCCTTGTGGGCCCGAAGGGTATCCAGCCACGGGCACAGCTCGTGGCCACTCTGAGCCGGCTGCCCACCAGACCCACCACCCGCACCTGGTCCTCACGAGGTCCGTCGTCCGTGAGAGCCCATGGCCGCTCGAAGTGCGTGCCGTCGCCCGCGAGACCGCCGGTGATGACCACGCCGCCCGGCAGCGATTGCTGCAGCCCGTCGAGCAGTGCCTGACCATCCAGTGCTGACCCGGCACCAACGACGAGAACCGACCGCAAGGCTTCGCCTTCGCTCTTTCGCTCGAGGTCCTTGCCCAGTGAAGTCCCCGCCATGTGGGGATCGGGCAGGTCCTTCAAGGACAGATCGGCCGAGATCAAGCGGGTGTGTTCGAACCCCACCAGCGCCAACACCACCGAGTTGTCGGTCAGGCGACCGCCCGCCAACTCCCCTGCCGTGGAGCCGCCGATCCAGTGAGCCGCGGGCAACTGCCGCTGCAGTCGCTGCAGAGTCTCGCTTGCCATGTGAGACCGGGACGACGCGAAGGCGATCGCCAAGGTCCCGGGGTGGTTGAAGTCCCGAACAAGCGCCGGGCGAAAGTTTCGAGGGGTGCTGTGGTCGAAGGACTCGATGAGCATGGCCTGTGAGTTCGTCTGTGGTCAGGCTCTGTACTTCGACCACTGTCCGCTCAACCGAAGCGCGCTGTCTCGCTTTGCGCTTCTGCTCAATCGAGTGCGTGATGAGTCAGTTTTTTTTGGCACGGGACACGCGGTTCACGGCCGAGCAGGCCATGGCGCGCCGGGCTTCGTCCTGTGGCAACTGTTGCGGCGTTGTTCAATCACCAGGCGTGCTCGGTTCAACTGGCAGCCTCTGGAGCTTGTGATCTCTGGTGTTCGTGCCGGCCCCGCGTGGAACGATGGCTTACCGAACAAGAGAGAGGGCCAGCACCCAATGAAAGACGACACAGCGCACGCACACCCTGCATCACATGCCGAGCCCGCCGTTGGCGGGGCGGCAGCGGCCGGCGACTCGACAGCGGATGCGAACGATCCCTTCGAAACGCTTTCGGTGGCGGCCGACATCCTGCAACAGGCGGCCTCCCAGGCCGTGACCGTCCTCGGTGAAGTGGTGCCGGTCGCGATGCTCTGCATCGCAGTTCAGCGGCACTCGGTCGAGCTCTCACTGCTGCCGGAGACCGTCCTGCAGGACGCCCATGTCGCGGACGCGATGGCCGAGCCGCTGAATCGGACCGCGCAGCAGGGGCTGTCCGCCATGCGTACGATGTGCGACCGTCAGCGCGTGCTGATGGGGCACATCGAGCAGGCGGGTGTGCTGCTCATGACGCTGGCGGAACAGCTGCAGCGTCGCGAAGCCGCGATCGGGCTGGAGCGCGCCCGCCATGCGCAGCAACTTCAGGCCAATGCCGAAGTCGCTCGCGACATGGCCAAGCATGCCATGAACATCGATCGAATCATGAGCAGCGTGTGGTCGCAGACCCAGGAGGTTTCCTGATGGAGCCACTTCTGCCGACGATGCGACCGACAGTACAGCGATGGGGTCGCGGCGGTACCACGGCTGCCAGTGGTGTCGACCTGATGGCCGATGAGTTCCTGGACGCCCTGCTGTCGGCGGATCGGGTGGCCGCGTTTCGCATCGCGTCCAGCGCCGTCGATCGTGGGATGCGGTTGCCGGATGTGCATCTGCATGTCATCCAATGGGCCATGTCCAGAATCGGACATCTGTGGGAGACCGGAAAGATCTCGGTCGCGGCCGAGCACACGGCCACCGCCATCGTTCAGTTCGTGGTCACCTCGCTCTACCCGCTGATGCAGCGCAGCGAGACGATGCGCGGCCATGCGGTGGTGGCCGGTGTCGCGGGCGAGGCGCACCAGCTCGGCGCTCATCTGGTGTCGGATGCCCTGGAGTCCGATGGCTGGCAGGTTCGTTTCCTGGGGGTCGACTGTTCACAGTCAGTGATCCTTGACGCCTGTGCCGACCCACAACTTCACCTGCTGGCCTTGTCGTGCACCATGATCGACAACCTGGACGAACTGCGCCAGGTGATTGCCGCCGTTCGCGCCAAATGCACTGGCTGGTCCCTGCCTTGGATCCTGGTGGGCGGCCAGGCGTTCGGGTCGGGACTTCCGGCGCACGAACAGGCGCTGCGGCTGGGCGCCGATGCGCTCGCGCTCGACCTCAACGGAGCGGTGGCCGTGGCAAGGGCCTGGGCGGATCCCCATAACCAGATCCGCCAGCGGACCGGGGGCGACCATGCGGGCTGAGGAAGTCCTGGAGGACGGCGCCTCGAACCGGGCCGCTGGACGATTGGGAGCATCGATTCCCGTCGCGGTGGATGCCAGCGAGCTTCGCTCCCGCTGCATCGAGCGCCTGTGCGAAAGCTCCGAAGAGTTCATCGAACTGGTCGTCAGCTGCACGGGCGACATCACTCATGTCAGTCCGTCCCTGGCCCGAAGGCTGGGACGCCAAGGCGCTTCCCTCACGGACGTCGGGCTCTCGGAGGTCCTGAGTGCGGAAGCACGCGCCTGGCTGCTCGGCGGACATGCTGCCACGCCCGGTCCTCGGGTGCTGCACTTCATCGATTCGCTGGGGCATCCGTTCTCTGCCAGAGTCCTGGTCCTGGTCGAGCCTGGACGTTTTCGTGCGCTCGGTCTGCTCACCGCTGCCTGCGACGTCAACGAGCAAAGGCAGCTGTACTCGCTGAACAACGAGCTGGCAGTCTCTTCGCGCGAGTTGTCGAGGCAGCGGCGACAACTCGAGACCTTGGTGGCGCAGACCCGTGCCCGGGAACTGGAGCTGCTGGAGGCCTACCAGACCATCGAGCGGATTGCGCGTACCGACCCACTGACCGGCCTGTTCAACAGGCGGGTCCTGGACGAAGAACTACCCAAGGTGCTGGAGCGGGCCAGCTTGGCTCGGAGGCCCGTGTCGGTGCTGGTGATCGATCTGGACCACTTCAAGCAGATCAACGACCGCTTCGGGCACGATGCCGGCGATCAGGTGCTGGCCGAAGTGGCAGCCGTCATGCGTCGCAACACCCGAGAAAACGATCTGGCGGTGCGACTAGGGGGCGAAGAGCTCATGCTCGTCCTGTCTGGTGTCGGTTGTGACCGTGCACTCGCGCTCGCCAACGACCTGCGACGCGGTATCGGGAACGTGAGCGTGAGCGTGAGCGCCGTTGACAGCAGGGTGACAGCCAGCATCGGCGTTGCGACCTGGACGGGCACGGAAGAGCCGCTGCCGGTGCTGCTGGCGCGTGCGGATGCGGCGATGTACCGCGCGAAGGTCGAGGGACGAGACCGGTGTGTCGTGGCCGAGCCACCGCGCCCGGCACCTTGCAGTTGAAGGGAGTTCCAGGTCTGGCGGCGTGGAGCCGGACGCCGCGACCGTCGGGCAACGCAGCGCTCGATTCGCACGGTCCGGTCGAGGCGGTGCGACCATCGGTTGACTCTGTGCGCACCAATGTCGCGATTGCGAATCGGAGCCGCGATCGGCAATCGATGTACGCGCGAGTCCGCGTAGTCTCGCGCCATGTCGCCGCCCCAGCGCCTCGTCGTAGTTTGCGCATCAGCAGGCGGTCTGCAGGCAATGCAGGACTTCCTTGCAGAACTGATCGTCGATGACGTCACGGCTGTGCTGGCGGCCATGCACCAGGCGGCTGACGCGCGCAGCGAACTGGCGGACCTGCTTCGATCGTCCGTCAGTGTCCCGGTCGATTGGCTGACCGATGGTGTCCAGATTGCCTATGGTCGCGTCCAGGTGGTTCCCATTGGACAGTCCATCGATCTGACGGCCGACGGCTTCAGGTCCAGCGAAGGCCGCAAGCGCACGAGCAAGCCCTTCGATGAACTGCTGATCCAGGCGGCCCAGCGGTTCGGGGACCGCGTGTCTGCCGTCGTGTTGTCCGGCGCCGGCAGCGACGGCACGGAGGGCTGCATGGCGGTGGTTGCCGCTGGAGGCCGCGTCTATGCGCAGTTGCCGGTGGGCGCCGAGTTTCCGGGGATGCCGCAATCGGTCGTCTCAAGAGGAGTCGTCCAGCTGATGGGCAGTCCGCGGACTCTCGCAGAGTATCTGAACGGCAGCCGTTGGCCCCGCTCCACCGACGAAATCGGACGCGCGGCAGTCGAAGCGGCGCTGGTGCTCCTTGCGAAACGGGGCGGGCCGGACTTCCGCCTGTACAAGCCCGGCCTGATCGCAAGGCGGATGAGCCATCGCAGGCAGAAGCTGGGCTATCCGAGCAGCGAGGCCTATGTGGCGGCGCTGCACGGCGACGCTGCAGAGATCGATGCCCTGCGGCAGGACCTGATGATTTCGGTGACCAGTACGTTCCGCGACCCGGGCATGTGGGAGGCGCTGGCCCAGGAGGTCGTGAAGCCCATGGTGGACGGGCTGGACGCCCTGGGTGCGCAGGGTGCCCCAGGCGGACGCTCGCGGACCTTGAGGGTGTGGGTTGCTGCCTGTGCCACGGGGGAAGAGGCGTACTCGGTGGCCATGATCCTGGCCCAGGAGTGCCACAACCGGGGCAAAGGCCTGGACTTCCAGGTCATCGGAACCGACGTCGATGAACTGGCCATCGCTTCGGCCCGGTCGGGTCGTCTCACCGACGCGGCCGTGGCAGGGACACCGGTTGCGCTTCGGGAGCGATGGCTCGCGCCTGAGGTCGATGGGGTCCGCATCGTCGCAGGCCTGCGCGAGCATGTGCTGTTCGGTGTTCACGACGTGCTCGGCGACCCGCCGTTCGGAAGCATCGACATCCTGTTCTGTCGGAACCTGCTGATCTACCTGGCCGATGCAGGACAGAGGACAGCACTCGCCAGCTTCGGACGCGCGTTGTCGCCGGGCGGCTTTCTGGTGCTCGGCCGAGACGAGATCCTGCCCGAGGGGCTGGCGGGCTGGCGGGCCCTGGATGGTGACCATCGGATCTTCCGCAAGACAGGAACTGGGCTCTCTGGCCCCGGCGAGAGCCGTTCCGTGGGCCATCTCGGGCGAGGCGGCGGACCTTCGCCATCACGGCGCGACGGTCTGGATGCCGGCGTCGCTGACGTCCTGAGCGCCCGGGAATTCAATCAGTCTGGAATGGACCTGCGCTCGGCATACGAGTCCCTTCAGTGCGTGAACGAAGAGCTGCACACCGTCAACGAGGAACTGCGCCTCGTCAACTCGCAACTCGACCAATCCCTGTTCCGCGAGAGACAGGCCTCATCCAAGCTGCACGCCGTCATCGCCTCGGCCGTGCACCCGCTCCTGGTGGTGGATTCGGATGGCCAGCTGGAACACTTCTCACGCAGTTCCGGCCAGCTGTTCCGCTTGCGAGCCGGTGACGAGGGTCGGCCGCTGCCTGACTTCGCGAACGACCTGCTCTGGCCGGAATTCGCGTCGGTGGTGCAGCGTTGCGCGACGCAAGGGGGTGAGTCCGTCACGAAAGAGGTGATGGACATCCGGGGCAGCCACTGGTTGGTGATTGCCGCGCCTGTCGGCGGCACGGGCCGGCACGAGCGAAAGGTGCTCATCACAGCCACCGACATTTCGCGGCTGCGTGATGCGACCCGGCTTCAGGCCATGCTGGACGCCTTGCCGCAACAGGTGGCGGTGCTCGATGCCGGTGGCTGCATCGAGTACGTCAACCGCGCGTGGCAGGACTTTGGCAGCGCCAACGGCGCAGATCCGGCGCGCATCGACGTCGGCGTCAACTACCTGCAAGCAAGCGCACCCTCGGGCACGACGTCCGATCCGTTTGGCGAGCGTGCGTCGCGAGGTGTCGGTGACGTGCTGGCGGGTCGCGCAGCAAGGTTCCGCATGAAGTATCCATGCGCAGGTGCTGCCGGGATGCTCTGGTTCCTGCTGGAGGCGACCTCGCTGGCGCGGCCGGAAGGCGGGTGTCTGGTCTCGCACACCGACATCACCGATTGGTTCAACGATGCAGGTTCGACGTGAGGGATCCAGATGGTCGATGATCGCTTTCCGCCTCAAGAAGCAGCGAAACTGTTCGGGCCGTGGGATACCTTGATGGGTCAACTGCGGGACACGAGCGATGCAGCGCCGGAACTGATCGAGGCATTGCGGACGGCACACGTCGAGCTCGAGTTGCAGGCGGATGAGCTGCGTCGCTCGCAGGAAGTCATCAGCTCGGCGCTGGCCACCTCCGACGCCATGTTCGAAGTATTGCCGCTGCCCTTGTGGGTGGTTGCAGGCGGTGGACGCATCGTTCGCGCCAACGCGGGTGCCATGGCAATGTTCGCGGCGCTTCGAGTAGGAGACGACCTGAGCGACCTGCTCTCCACGGCGCGCGACCGAACGCGCCTGTCGCGGGCCTTGGAGTCGATCGCCAGCGCTGGGTCGGCATCGGTTCCAGCGGTCGAGATTCGCGCGGACTTGAAGGAGGGCGCTGGCTACAGGGGCGATCTGCGCATGCGGCGCGTCGTGGGCGATGGGGGTCGTGTCCTGGCCGTTGCCGCCTTCGTTGATCTCACCCGCGAGATGAACCGGGAGGCCGCACTCGACATGGCCCTGGCCCAGGCCAACGACGCTGCACTCGCCAAGTCCGACTTCTTGAGGGCTGTCAGCCATGAACTGCGAACGCCGCTCAATGCGGTCGTGGGGTTTTCGCAGCTCCTTCAGCGGCACTTCGATGGTTCCTCACCGGTGGAAGCTTCCACTGGCCTGGACTGGATCAAGACCTTGGGCACGGCCGCACGGCACCTGACGACATTGGTCTCCGACTTGATCGACCTGCAGGTGCTCGAGGCGGGAAGGATGCGGATTCAGTGCGTGGATGTGCAGCTGCAGCCCCTGATCAACGAGGCCGTTGAACTGACGCGCTATCGGTTCGAGCAGCATGGCGTGAAGCTCATCATCCTGGCCGAACATGAGGCGGCCGTGGTGCACACAGACCCGGCCCGCTGCAAGCAGGTGATCCTGAACCTGCTTGACAACGCTGCCAAGTACACGCCGCGCAGCCGTTCGGTGTACCTGGAGGTGGAGGCACAGGCAGTCGGCTACCGGGTGATCGTCAGAGACGAAGGTCCGGGCTTGACAAGGTCCCAGCAGGCCAACCTGTTCGAGGCGTTCAACAGGCTCGGGGCGGAGCGGTCCGGCGTGCAGGGACTGGGCTTGGGTCTCGCGATCAGCCGGCAGCTGGCGGTGCGCATGGGCGGACAGGTCGGCTGCGACAGTGCCCCGGGGAGGGGGTCGCAGTTCTGGTGCTGGTTGCCGGCCACGTCCCAGGCCATGCGACGGGCTGACAAGGTGGCAGCAGGCGGCAAGCCAGAGATTGACGATTGATCACCACGCAGCCGCATCTCGGACGATGCGCCGGTACATGGCTCGGAACTCCATCCTGGAGGTCGCCGATCGACGAGGCGACTCGATCAGACCTCGGGCTGCCTTGTGGCAGGCGCCGATTCAGTGGGGTTGGCTGCGTGCCGCGGCAACCCTGCATCTCGCTTCACGCCCACATGGTCGGATCACCGCTCGGATTGAGATTTCGCGCCGGCGGTGACTCGAAAGTGATCTTCCGGACATGTTCTGGTGATCTGGTGATATTGAGCTCAGAGCCATTCGATCTGAGACTTCCTCGCTGAGGGTCGCCAATCATTGCGAGCCCGAATCGGAAAGCGTTGCCGTGGTACTCGAATGACCAAGGTAGGTGGATTCTCGGCTGACCTCAGTTCAGCCGCCGGCCTGCCGGATCTGATCAAGGGCGTGGTGCGGAAGCGCACTCGAAACGCAACACTGTCGGAGGACCTGCTGGCTGTCTGGCAGTCCCTTCAGGTCATTGAGCCGACTTCGGGGGAGTGGGTGTTGCCGGCCCCCGAGCGGGGAGGCGACCGGCATCACAAGGCCATGTGGCATCTCGTTGCCGGAGGCGCTCTGCAGCCGGACCTGTCTCCCCGGGCCGGTCTGGCTCATCTTCGCCAGGCCGAGGTCCACTTCCGATCCCTGTCCATGCGCGACATGTGCCAGGCGGTGCGAGTGGAAGCAGCGCTGCACATGCGCGAGGCGGGTTTCTCGGCGCTTGCACTCAGCTCCCTTGACTCCCCGGCGGCGCTGGAGGTCGATCACTTCGCTGCAAGCGTTCACGCGGCCCGGGCCCTGTGCCTGCTCGACCTGGGCCGGATCGAGCCTGCGGCGACGGCGGCACATGCAGCACGTCGAGCTATCGCTGAATCAAGACGAGGGGTCAGCCTGCGGGCGCAGTGGTACCTTGAGCTGGCCTCGGTCCAGCTGCGGGTGGTGGCTGCCGCTGCTGGGCGGCGATTCGAATGTCACCTGACCGAACCCCTGCTGGCAAGGGACAGACTGAACGCGGCCGAGTTCGCCCGGCTGCTGGACAGTCTGGGAGCGACCTCGCCCCACCGGCCAGGGTTCAGTGGCACGAGCGCGGGCCGCGAGAGCACAGCACTTGAGGGTCTGTTGCAGGCTGCGGAATGGTCAGGCGGAGTCGATCGGGGATCGGCGCTGGCGCGGCTGGCGGCTGACTTCGCCTTGCGGCCACGAGGGGTTGGCGCACAGGCCTGGCTGTGGCTGGGAACGACACAGCTTCTTGCGGGCCACCCGAAGTCCGCTCTGGCCTGTCTCCAGCAAGCCATCTCTGCTGCCACGGCCGTCGGGGCAGCTCGGGTTCAGCGGGGAGCGCAGATCGAGCTGGTGCACGCCTATGAGCAAGCGGGCCAATCGGCCGAAGCGCTCGCCGCACACAAGGAACTGCGCCGTCTGGAGGCTGTGTTGAGGGAGCGCTCAGCGCCAACGGATTGGTCACAACCGGATCCAGCAGCGTGGTCCGGCCCAGACCCGGCAAGCATTCAGAACATGCATCTTCGTCGTGCGATCGCGCTCATGAACCAGGAGCCTGGACGGCTCACCGTCGAGTTGCTGGCGCAGGGCTGCGGCGTTTCCCGTCGCACCTTGGAGAAGGCCTTCCGGTCTGAACTTGGTCAGTCGGTGGCGGAGTGCCTGCGCGGACGGCGGCTCGCGATGGTGCGAGCCAAGCTTCTTCGCGGGTCCGACTCGATCAAGCGCATCGCCCTCGAGACGGGCTATCCGTCGGCCAGTGCGCTCTGCCACGACTTCAAGCGGGCGACCGGCGTCACGCCAGCCCGCTACCGTGCCGACGCGACGATGGGCGGTGAGACGGATTGACACGCGTTCACGGCGACAGCCGTGCATCGGACAGGGTTGACTCGGACGGACTGCAGGTGGCCCGAGCGCGAGGCGGCGTCGGCACCGCTGCATCGCGGAGAGAGCACCTAGGGCGCGTACCGAGGTCTTGGACCTTTCCCATCAGGCCGCTCCCGGTGCTTCGCAGTCATGCAGAGCGTGTCTGCGATAGGAGCGCCGCGGGCGGCTGCGAGCCGGTCGTTGTGCCCAACGAGTCACCAGATTTCTCGCCGGAGGACCACGTCTCGATGGGGCACGCCCCACGTGGCCAGGGCCGGGGGACCGCTGCTGCCCAGGCCGCCCAGGAGCCAGGGCAGTCCCATGGGCACGATGGATGAAGGGCTTCCCATGCCGGCGCAGCGGGTGCCGGTGGCCGCCTCACCTGCCAACCGCAGCGTCAGCCGGCCCGGGGCTGCGCCGGGCGTGGCTGGCAGAGCGATCCATGCCCGGCCGCCGGCGGTGGTTACGGCTGCTGTCATCGGCGCGGCGCACAGGTCGGCCGTAAAGACCCCGCTCGGCGCCTCCACGCCGAGGTGCTGCGGTTGCACGGTGATGCAACCACGGTCCTCGGTCATCGTCACCCAGCCTGCGCTGGTCCAGCGCTGTAGCTGCAGCAGCGAACGCACGCCCGCACGGGCATCGCCATGCGCTGCGGCCAACGCCAGGCGGCCGCTGTGAAAAGCCGCACCGAGGTCGAATGCCACGCCCGGCTGCGTTGCGCTGGCGGACAGCGTTGGGTTGCCCGGCACCGCGGCCTCGCTGGCGTCGCTGATGTCCAAGGCCCAGGTCCAGCCCGGCGTGATCGACGGCTGCATCTGACCGGGCGGCAGTTCAAGCACGAATCGGTCGAGGCCATTGGCTGCCACGCGTACGCTGCCGCCGCCGAGGTCACTGATGGCGACTGGGCCGAACGAACGGGCCAGCGTCGCGCTGCCAGCCGCTGAAACCCCGAGGCCGGGCGCCATCGCGGCCGCGCCGAGCTTCATCAGTGGACCGGTCCAGAGCGCGGTGGTGTTGCCGGCGGCGTTCTTCGCCGTCACCGTCACCTGCGGCGCGATGTTCCAGCCAAAACCCTGGCCAATGAAGGTGGCGCCGTGGCCGCTGGCCAGGCAGGCGCCGTTGGCGGTGGCGAAGCGTCCTGCGGTGGAGACCGCCACGCTCAGGCTGTCAGGCACGAAGCGGCCGACGTCGACCATGCCCGAGCGGATGGTGCGCGTGGCCACATCCGTGTCGCCGCTGTCGACACTGGCGTAGCTGGCGTCGGTCAGCTGAACCTGGATGGCGCCGACTTCGGCGTAGCGCACTGTGGCGTTGGTGTAGACGCCGGCCTGCGCCGCGGTGGCGGTGCTGCTCAGGCTGCTGGCATTGCAGCTTGCGGGCAGCACGCAGCCGGCGACCGCGAGCAGCGGTGTGCCGTCATAGCCCGGCATCAGGGCGCCGGTGGCGTCGCGCGCCTGACTGCTGACCGTGAACGGCCGGCCGGCGCGATGCACCACACCGCCGCTGGCGCCGGCGTTGTTCAGCGGTCGGGTGTTGCCGGCGGTGGCCGAGTCGCTGTCGCTGGCTGCCAGCGTCAACGTGGCCGGCAAGGCTGCGAAGGCGTCGGTGCTGCAGGCCGTGACCACTGCAGCACCATGGCTGTGGGTCATCTTCAGCCGCATCGAGCGCGTGCCGTTGGCTGGTGGGACCAGGATGACATTGACGCGTGCGTTGTTGTCGAAGGTTGCCGTGCCGGCTGCCCCCACGTCGACCCAGCTGGCGCGGCAGTTGCCGTTGACGGCGCCGGTGTCGTCGCGAGCGTCCAGCCACCGCAGGGCCACGCTGCCCGTGAACCCGGCGTGCAGCGCGGTTCCGTTGGCGTCCAGTGCCACCACCGCCAACGACGTTGCGGCGCCGGCGACCTTGCTGCGGATCGTGCCGGCAATGGCGGCGGCCTCAGTGTCGGTCTCGAAGGCGTTGAAGCCGGCGGGCGCCAGCCCGGCGAGCGTGGTGGTGGTCCAGTTGGGGCCGAACTCGCTGGTGTTGCCGTTGCCGTCGGTGGCCGTGGCGGTGACGGCGTCGCTGACGGCCACCAGGCCGGCCGGGAAGATGATCGTTCCGTTGAAGCGGCCGTTGCCATCGGCGGTGAGCGTACCCAGGTAGACCTCGCCTTCGCCGTGGCCGCTGGGGTCGGGTGCCGCCTTGAAGAACTCGATCCGAGCCCCGGCGAACGAGGCACTTCCGACACCGGCGCCTACGAAGCCGGCAACGGTCAGCTGGGTCGTTGTGTTGTCGATGCCGGCGCCGGTGATCACCGGGTGGTCCATGCCGTTGTTGGGCGCGCTGGCGCTGGTGGTGCCGTCGTTGGAGGTGACGCCGTCGGCATTCAGGTCGATGCCCAAGCCGGAGTTGTCGCGGATGATGTTGGCCGAGATCCGTGCCTGCGTCGCCGAGACGCGCACGCCGGCGCCCAGGTTGCCGGCGATCAGGTTCGCCTCGCCCGCGCCGCTGCCGCCGAGCCGGTGGCCGCTGCCAGAGCGGAGATCGATGCCGGAGGCGAAGGTCGACCAAGCGGCGCCGTTCGGAAGCGCGGCGGTGCCTGCGGCGTTCAGCCCGACGACGTTGCCCTGCAGCACCACGCCGTGGCCGCGCACGACAACCCCGCCGGTATGGCCGCCGGTGTTCCCGGAGATCAGATTGCCTTCGCCGGCCGCCGCTCCGCCGATACGGTGATTGCTGCCGCTTTCCAGGCTGATGCCCCAGCGGCCGTTGCCGACGGCCGCCGTGCCTGCGGCGTTGGTGCCGACGTGGTTGCCGATCACGGTGACGCTGCCACCAGCTGCCCAGACGCCTGCGCCACCGTTGCCGGACAGAACGTTGCGCTGCGCGGTCGAGGTGCCGCCGATCACGATGCCGCTGCCACTGGTCACGAACACGCCGCCCGTGGTGCTGCCCGAAGGGCCATTTGGGTTGGCGATGTTGCCGTCCGGCGCCAGGCCGATCCAGTTACCCGCAACGGTCACGCTGGATGCCGCAATGTTCAGGCCGGCCTGTCCGAACCCGCCGATCACGAGACCCCTCACGGCACTGCCTGCTGCCGAGACCATCAGGCCGCTGGTGAAGCTCGGTGCCGCATTGCCGCGGAGTTCGACGATGGGCCCGAGGGTCCAGCCCGGCTGGGTCTGCGCGTCGACCACCATCGCGCGTCCGATCGCCGGCAACGCGGTGGACGGCATGATGCTGCAGGCCGTCTGGCCGGCGGCGCTGCAGTTCGGCAACGCGAATGCGATGGTCGGCGTTGCGGACAGTGAAGCCCAGGCGTTGAGCTCGGCGATGGCGGCGCGCAGCGTGCAGACGCCGCTGGCGGTGAGGCATTGGCCGTCGCCGATGGCAAGGTCCGCTTCGTCGACGTTGCTGTTGACGATGAAGTCGACCTGCAGGCTGACTTGCGGGCCGAACTCAGAGGTGTTGCTGCTGCCATCCGTCGCGGTGGCGGTGAGCCGCGTGCCGATGGCCAGTGAGACCACGGGCGCCGTCAGCGTACCGCTGAAGTTGCCGCTGCCATCCGCGGTCAGCGTACCAAGCCAGGTCTTGCCTTCACCGTGGCCGGAGCTGTCGTTGTCACTGACGAACATGTCGACCTGCGCGCCTCCGAAGGTGGCCTGGCCGGCAGCGCTGCCGACGTGGCCGGTGACGGTGAGCTGGTTGCCGCGCGATCGGGCTGATGTGAACACGGGGTGGTCGACCTTCAGGTTGGCCGCGCCGGCGGTCTTGACGCCGTCGTTGACGTCGACGCCGTCTTGACCGAGGTCGATGCCCAGGGTGCCATTGCCGTGGATCGAGTTGCCCAGGATGGCATTGCCGATCGAACCTGCCGCCACCATCACGCCAGCCCGCGTGTTTCCGCTGACGACGTTGCCGGCACCGGCGCCCATGCCGCCGATCGCGCATCCCGCGGTGCAAGCCGCATGTACACCGTCCCCGTTGGCTACGGCCATCATGTGGTCGGCACTCAAGCCGATGGTGTTGCCCTGGACCTGGGTGCCCGAGGCGATGTCGGACAGAGAGATGCCGTAGCGGGTGTTGCCGGAAATCAGGTTGCGCGATCCGGCGCCAGTCCCGCCGATCACGTTGCCGCTGGCCTTGCTGTAGACCCCGTCGAGGTTGGGCACCGCGGCGTTGCCCAGGGCATTGGTGCCGACATAGTTCCCTAGAACGAGGTTGCCGGCGGTGTTGAGCCATATGCCTCGACCGGTGTTCCCCGAAACGACGTTTCTGGCACCCGGGCTGGTGCCGCCGATCGTGTGCCCGGCGGTCAGCGTGAAGATGCCGGTGTCGTTGGGTATCGCGGCGGTCCCCGCTGCGTTCAGCCCGATGAGGTTGCCTTGCACGGTGTGTGCGGTGCCGTTCAGCCACAGCCCATGACTCCCGTTGCCGGAGACCACGTTGCCCGAGCCCGGCAGCGTTCCGCCCACCGTCACGCCCACCGGTACGTGCAGAAAGACGCCGGCGCCCTGGTTGCCGACGGCGGTACTGCCCGAAGCGCTCATCCCGATGTAGTTCCCCTCGACGCGATGTCCCGTTCCACCGTGGATGTAGATGCCGTGGCTGACGTTGCCGCTCACGACATTGCGAGAGGCGGCGGTCGCGCCGCCGATCTGGAGGTTGTTGATTCCAGTACCCGCCCAAAGTCCCTCGGCCTGGTTGGCGGCGGCACTGGTGCCTCCGCTGGCGAGGCCCAACCAGCATCCTTGGATCGAGTAGCCGCTGCCGCTGGTGAGGGCGATGCCGCTCTGAGGAAACCGATTGATGATCAGTCCGCGCAGCGCAATGCCGCCACCGCTGGCCTCCAACCCGTTGCCCGAGAGCAATGCGTCTCCGCGAAGCTCAATGACCGGGCCTGCTGTCCATCCGGGCTGAACCTGTGCATCGATCACCATCGGAGTCGCGATGACCGGCAGCGCACTGTCAAGAGCGATCGTCGCCACACCCCCACTGAACCGGTTGAGCGTGCTGCGCATGCCCGGCGCCGCGGTGCCGTTGGGAATCATGAAGATCAGGTGCTCGATCCCTGCGACGCGCCCGGTCTGGGACAGGCTGCTGTCCCCACCCAGGGAGTTGGCGTTGGCGATCGCCTGTCGCAGGCTGCCGGCTCCGCTGCTGGCCGTATTGACCACGGTATCGAAGTTGAACCCGAAGTCGACACCGACGACATCGCTCGACGAGAGGAGGACCGGTGACACCGCTTGCGATGTTCCCGACAGGCCCGCGGTGAAGACGAAGCTGGCGGGGCTGAAGGACGCGGGCCCGCTGGCCGCCCCAGCGTCACTGCTGGCAGGATTCGTGCCTCCGACATGATTGGTGACCGCGACGGGGGTGCCGGTGTTCGCGTCCGTCCGGTAGGTCAGGATCCCGACCGGTGCCGCGCCCGTGACGGGACGGCTCGAACTGACCGTGCCGCTGACCACCCGCACGAAGTACGAGCCCGTCGGCAATGCACTGAAGACGTAGACGCCGCTCGCGTTGGTGGTCGTGCTCGAGACCCAGTTTCCGCTGCCGTCGTAGAGCTCGACCGTGGCATTGCCTAGCGTGACGGTCCCTGGAGTGGAAATGGCGCGCCCGGCTCCTCCACCATATTGCAGGTCCTCGAACACGGTGCCGCTGATGCTGGCAGTTGTGACGATGGACGCCGGCTGCAGACGGCTCGGGTAGCTGATGGTGTCGTAGGCCAGCATCATGTTGGCCTCGGCCGCAATGTCGGCGACGACCTTCAGCTCCAGCTTGCTGCCTGTCGGCACGGTATGCACTACGTTGCCGAAGTCGATGACTCTCTCGACCCATGTCGCTGTCGGCGCCCACGGCCCCAAGGTCGTCGTGGCCGTTGCGATGCTCGTGCAGCTGTTGCCGCTGCCATCGCACTGGCGCAACCAGGCCGTCAAGGAACCTCGCTGGGTGGTGTTGAAGTCTTTCATTGCGCTCCACAACCGCACTTGCAGGCCGCCCTCGAGGTTGTATCCCGCCGTGTCGCTGAGCCAGCGCTGGTACTTGGCGGTGTCGCCCTCGTTCGGGCCGCTGCCGCCCCTGGCCAGCAGCAGGCCAGGGGCCGTATCGCGTCCGGCGTCGAAGTTGGCCAGCGTGGTGGTGGTGGGTGGGGAGACTCTGAGGCCGGCACTCGGTACGCCAGAGGAAGTCAGGTACAACGGCTGCGACAGTGGTTGAGCCCTTTTCAGGGCCAGCATCACGGCGGTGCCGAGCGCCGCTGCGCTGGAGGTGGCCACCTTGTTGCCGCTGTTGCCTGCAGTGGTCTGCACGGCACTGGCCACCTCCACGGTCACGCCCACGCTCCCGTCGGCAGTGCCGGCTTCGAGGGCCTCCACCATGGTGGCCGGTGGCGAGATCGATGCGCTGCCGTTTGCCTGTGCGAACCCGGCGATCAGCATCGTGTCGGACACCGTCGTGGTCAGTCCGTCGACGCCGATGCCGGTGCCGGCGGCACTCGAGGTGGCGCTGACCGCATCGATCGGCGTGATGCGGTCGATGCCACGCCACGCCGTCGATACTGCGCTGGCTCGTGTCGCGCCGCTGAATTGGAAGTTGAAGCTCGAGGGGTCGCCGCTGGTAAGGACCTTGTAGTAGGCCGCGAGCTTGACCTGCGCTGCGCCTGAACCGCTGGAGCTCGAGCCCGCAAGCAGGAAGCCGGACGGCACGCCATTGACCGTGACAGCGCCGCGATGACTCACCATGACCAGGAGTAGGTCTCCGGCGCTCGCTCCGGCTCGACCGACCGAAACCGAGGATCCCCCTGCGGTGAGCGCGCTGGACGACCCCGACAGCGTGATGGCTGCCTGTGCAGCACTCCAGATGATGATGCCGAAGAGTGCGGCGCACAGCCCCATCGCGACGCGTCGCAAGAGGGAAGTCGGGATCATGGCGTCGCTGCAATGCATAGGCTCACTTGGGTGTCTGCCGGGTCGGATGCGTTGTCACCATTGGGCAGGCTTGACCGCAACTCGTGGCACCTGCAGGGAGTGCGAAGACTCCATGCGCATCCCTCGTGGCGACTCTGTCGAAGCGAGATGAAGTGGGTTGGGCTTGCCATCGAAGGAGTCGCCGCTGCTGCCCCTGGACTCAAGAGGGCAGCGCGGACCGCCGTGCATCAGATGCGCATCCTCACCCTGGGCTTGGTGTCTCCATCCAGTCAACAGCCGCTGAGAATCTCGAGAGCTCCCTGCTCGGGGCCAGGATTGGCTTGATCTGCGAAGCGAATTGCCTATTTGCGAAGTACGTGTCGACCCAATCGGTAATGCAAACGTCGACGAGACCTGAAGGCCTGACGCGCTTTCCGGACCTATTCCGCACCTGATGCCGAATCCCCGCCTGGAGTCGATCCGACTCCCGGAATGGTGGGTTGTTGGGGTAGCGAATTGCCGCTAGTGTTCCCCCTGGAACCTGCCATCGGCAACTGGCCTTGAATCCACGTGAGCCTCTTTCTCGGCAGACTTTGCATTAGATCCAAAAAGGGCCATCATGACTTTCAAAGAATTGCTGCCGGGACTCGCGGCTGCCGTCTATCCCCCGGGCAAGGGGGGCAAGGGAAAGGGGCGTTTGAGCTTGATGCTCTCTGCTGCGCTGGTCGCTTGTGGCGTCGGCGATGTGGCTGGCGCTGCTGCGACCGTACCGCCTGCTTCGGCCCCGGCGCCTGCCGCTGCAGCACCCAGCAAGGAAGCGCTACGCGACGTCGCCCTGGCGCGCATGCGCGCGACGGATCTCACGCCGATTTGGGGACACTCGCGTGATTGGCAAAGCATCAGGTGGAAGAACGTCGGCGACTACCTCACCGGGCAGATCACCCCCCAGGTCTACGCCCAGCGCAAGGTCGACGGCTACCACCTCGACGACCCCTATGGCTTGAACCTGTTGCCCCTGGTTCCCGCCAACTACACCAGGACCGGCGGCAACTGCTACTTCACCACCAGTCGAATCCACATGCTGTCGGGGCGCTACTCGCGAACCAAGGATGTGCGCTACCTGAATCAGTGGATGGCCATCAATCGCGACATGGCGCTGAACCAGCAAGCCCAGCTCTCTGCGCTGCCCGCTGCCGAACGCGCGGCGTGGAGGTCCTGCGCAGGCATCGACGTGGGTGACCCGCTGGCCCTGTTGATGAACGGCATCCACGTGATGGGCGCCATGCAGGCGCTGGGCGTGATGGCCAAGACCGTGGACCAGCCGACCAGCACCACGGCCAGCTGGTCTGACTGGGAGAGTCTTTCGCGGCTGCCGACGACGAGACTTCTGCTGCCGTCGCAACGCGACGCGTTTCCAGCGGACGCCCTGTACGACATCGCCGGCGGTATCGCCCGCAGTTGGGCGCCCCATCTCACGCGGCACTATGCGACGAACCTGCGGATGCCGAACCAGCGGTTCACCGGGCTGTCGGCGCTGGCCTTGACGAACCACTTCTTCGAGGACCACCCCGACGTCAAGGCCATTTCGGGGCGCGTGGACGATGGCATGGCGGCCTTCTTCAAGGACACCGTCAACAAGGACGGCGGCTTCATCGAGCAGTCCTTCAACTACAACCTGGCCCAGGAGAAGGAGATTCGGGTCGTTGCCCGCTTGCCGCAGCGCAGTTGGTCGAGCGCCGCGAACGAAGCGCTGTCCAAGTGGGATCTGCTGGAGGCCGGCCTCGCCACGCCCCAGGGTGGCTTGCCGCAAGTCGGCAATTCGCTCTGGCAGGCCGGGAGTGCGCAGCCTTCGACGCGATTCGCCCAGACCTCGCTCGCCTTCCCGTACAGCGGCTACTACGCCATGCGTTCGTCCTGGGAACCCGACGCGTCGTATCTTTTCTTCTTCAATCGCCGAGCCGGCCGGGGCCACACCATGGCCGGCGGCAATTCGGTTCAGGTCGGTGCCATGGGACGCCGGCTCATCGTCGCCGGCGGCATCCCGAACTACGCTGGCGGAGACCTCAACCACCCAGCGGCCGATGCTTATCGCAGCGAAACGTCCACATGGAAGACGAACACCATCGTCGTGGACGACAAGTCGCAGTTGGCCAGTACCGACGGCTTGAATCTCCGAGCCGACGGCAAGCCCGATCCGAACGTCGCACCCGACAAGCCCATCAACGCACGTTGGCACAGCTCCGCGAACTTCGACTTCGTCGAAGGTCTGCACACGGGGGGTTATGCCGGACTGGCGAAGCAGGACGTGACGCATTGGCGTGGCGTGACCTTCCTTCGCGAGCTGCAGACCTGGGTGATCGTGGACATCATGCGCAGCCCGAGCTTCCGCAGGTACAAGCAGATCTGGAAGTTTGCGGCGCCGGTGGTGGGCAGCAACGGTGTGCAGTCGGAAGGCTTCACGGCGAACCAGGTGTTGAGCTCTGCGGCCAGCCGCATCATCGCGACGCAGGACGCTACCCCCGGTGCCGTCAATCTCACGTTGCGTCAGTTCGGATTGCCCGTCTCGTACGACCACTACTTTGGCAGCGACAAGGGCCCCTACGGCTACGTGGGCACGGGCTTCGGGCCGGGCCCGGGCTTTTCGCCCGACGTGCACGCGAGCTTCTCCGGTGCCGGCGACCAGGTGCTGATCACCGTGCTGCGCCCGTCGGCCGGCCTGGCCGGAGACGGTTTCACCTTGGCCACCGATGTGACGGCCAACGGCATCACGGGAGCTGACCTGAGAATCGGATGGAACAGGCTGCAGATCCGTGCTTCAGCCTCCGCTGCGAACCTCACGGCGATGGGCGAGGTGGCCAACCAGGCCAACCTGCTGATCGTTCAATCGGTCAACGGTGCCAAGAAGCGCCTGGTCATCGGCGATATCGCCGTTCCCGCGGCAAGCTACGAAGCAACCGGCGGCGTCCGGCAGCCCGTCAAGGTGCCCTCCGCCTTCAAGTGGACGACCGATTCTCAAGGACGGTTCGTGGTCAACCTCGAATGAAGGCATTGATTCAATCTGCCGCGCAATGCTGTCGGCAGGTCCATCATGGTCCTGCAGGTCGAGTTGGGCATGGGCACGGCCGAACGTCTCAGGCGTCGTTTCGCGATGCATTGCACTGGCTCGCTGCCTTTCCCAACATTTCAGCTGGAGGCGACTTGTCGGCGTGCGGCAAGCAGGTCAGGGGATGCGACAGCTGAAATCGCAATGCGGACATCGTTCACCGGGCGCGGCCGCAACGCATGGTTGCGCGACGACTCGTACTCGGCCCGGACGGATTCAACGCACCAGCCCGCTGGCCAGCGGCGGCACGACACGGTGCAAGTAGGCCAGGAACCGCGCCGCGTGCTCGGCCGCAGCGAACTGAGACTTCCACACGGCCTCCAGCGCCAGACTCAACACAGTGCCGTCGGCATCGGTCAAGGCGCGGGACAGCGCCCTGTTTCGCACGTGGTACTGCGGAATCACGGCGCTGCCCAGGCCGAGCTCGACCCAGTCCTCCAGCGCGCCATAGCTCATGGCGCGGCCGGGGTAGGCGTCGACCGCCAGCCCGGCTGCATCGAACAGCGCGCTGGTGGCCGTGGCCAGTCCGCACAGGTCTTGCGTGAGCAGCAGGCGGGCCTGGCTGGTGGCCTCCAGGCTGGTGCCCGCCCCCGTGCTCGGCAAAGCTGTCTTCGAACACACGACCAACGGATCCTGCAGCAGTCTGATCCGCTTGCGCGACCTGCCTTTGCCGAATCCGAAGCCGATGATGACGTCCAGCTGCCGCGCGTCGAGCCGTTGCTCCAGATCGGCCACGCCGGACTCGAAGAACAGGATGCGGGTCTCGGCATGCTGACGGCGGTAAGGGTCGAGCAGCAGCGCCACGCGTCCAGCGCCCGCCAGCGGCGTGAAGCCGATCCGCAACTCGGATCGCGCGTTGGACGCGAGTTCAAGGGTCTCGGACTGCAGGGCTTCGACAGCCCCCAGGATCTCGGCAATCTTGGGCAGCAGGCGGGCGCCGGCCGTCGACACTTCAAGCTGCCGGCCGCCGCGCAGGAACAGCGCTGTGCCCAGCGCCGTCTCCAGGTCCGACACCGCTGAAGACACGGTCGGCTGCGAGACCCCGCACTCGCGCGCTGCGGCGCTGAAGGACTTGAGGCGTGCGGCGGCTGCCGCGTAGCGCAGGGCGGGCAGGCTATACATATAGGATAGACCTATGGATCTATAGAGAGTATAGGTCTTGTCTGTGTGTGGATCGAGTTGCATCTTCGGCCCATCAGCATGTGCTGATGCCATTGCAGAAAGACTCGACCATGCGATACGCACAGATCTTCCGCTACGTCCTGACCTTGGACGAAGCCGAGTACCAGGAGCGCTGGGTGAAGCCGTATGCGGACGCCATCGCGCAGGTGCCCGGGCTCGTCCGCAAGACCTGGATGGCCGACTTCGAGACCGGCACCTTCGCCAGTGTGTACGTCTGGGAGGACAAAGCCTCGATGGATGCCTTCATGGCCTCGCCGGCCATCGCCAAGGTTGCAGCCGAACCGTTCCTTAAGGACCTGAGCATCACTGCCATCCCGGTGTACGAAGCGGCGTCGCTGATCACGCGGGGCTGAGAGCGGGGCGGCCCGGCGGAGTACCGGGCTTCACTGCCGCAGTCCGTCTTGCCGGCGTCGCTTCAGGCGCCGTCTGCATCCCCTACCGCCATCATTCACAGGACATCCATGTCGACTGTCGCCTCTTTCCCGATCAGCCGCTTCCCGGTCCCCGAGATCAAGGACCTGCCCGAAGACATCCGCACACGCATCCTGGCCGTGCAGGAGAAGTCGGGGTTCGTGCCCAACGTCTTCCTCGTTCTTGCCCATCGCCCCGACGAGTTCCGCGCCTTCTTCGCGTACCACGATGCCTTGATGGACACGCCGGGTGCGCTGAGCAAGGCCGAACGCGAGATGATCGTGGTGGCCACCAGCAATGCCAACCAGTGCCAGTACTGCGTGGTGGCGCACGGCGCCATCCTGCGTATCCGTGCGAAGAACCCGCTGGTGGCCGATCAGGTGGCGGTGAACTTCCACAAGGCCGACATCACACCGCGCCAGATGGCCATGCTCGACTTTGCGATGAAGGTCTCGGCGCAGGCCTGGGCCGTGGGTGACGCGGACTTCGACGTGCTGCGGCAGCATGGCTTCGACATGGAAGGCATCTGGGACATTGCCGGCATTGCTGCCTTCTTCGGTCTGTCCAACCGAATGGCCAATGTCACGAGCATGCGGCCGAACGATGAGTTCTACGCACTGGGCCGCTGATCGGCCAGCACGAGTTGAAGGATCCCGTCATGCTGTCTTGCCACGATGAGCTCGGCCTTTCTCTCACTTGCGGCTCAGCTGCAGCCGCCAGCGCGTACTGTCGCGGCGTCGACGCCTACCTGCACGCATGGCCCGGCCTGCGCGCTGCCACCGACGACGCGCTGCAGCACGACCCGGCGTTTGCGCTGGCGCACTGCCTTCGCGCGATGGAAGCGGCCACCCACCTGCGCCGAGCCGAGGTGCGCCCGGCGCTGGACCTGGCGCTGCGCCTCGCGCCACGGGCCAGCGATCGCGAGCGATCGCACGTGGCGGTGATCGCCCTGCTGCTTGGAGGCAAGTCGGCCCAGGCGCTCGACGCAGCTCTCGAGCACGTGGCGAGCTGGCCGACCGACGCACTGGTGGCGTCCACCCTGCTGGGGGCCTTCGGCCTGTTCGCCTTCTCAGGACGCGAAGACCACGATGCCGCGCGCCTGGCGTTCGTTCGAGAACTGGCCCGGCACTATCCGGCAGACCACACCTGGATGCTCACGCACCGAGGCTGGAGTTGCATCGAAGCCGGTGAGCTCGACGAAGGCATGGCACACGCCGAGCGCAGCCTGGCGCTGCGGCGCGCCAACGGCAACATCGCGCACGTGGTCATGCACGGCTTGTACGAGCGCGAAGACCCCGCCGCAGCACTGGCCTTCATCGACTCGTGGCTGCCCGACTACCCCGACGACGCCATGCTCTGGGGTCACCTGCAGTGGCATGCGGCGCTGGCCGAGCTGGCGCTGGGGCGGCAAGACGCCGCGTTGGCGCGCTACACGCAGCAAGTGGTTCGCCAGTGGGACACTGCGCCGCCCCTGGTGGGCATGACCGACGCGGCGTCGCTGCTCTGGCGTCTGCACCTGCTGGGACGGCAGCGCCTGCCGTGGTCGGCGGCAGCGGCCCATGCCGACCGCCACTTTCCGCAGGGCGGCAATGTGTTCGCCGAGCTGCACCTGGCGATGCTGGCTGCCGGGCTTGGGGACCCAGCACGCCTGGACTCATGCGCCGCTCGCCTGCGGATGGCCGCCGACAAGGGCCATGCTGCTGCGCCTGTCGCATTGGCCTGGAGTGCGGCTCTCGGCGCACTCATGGTCGGCGACACTGGGGCGGCGAGCGGTGCGCTGCGGGCTTGCCAGCATGCAGCGGTGCGTCTTGGCGGAAGCCATGCCCAGCGTGCAGTGGTCGACCTGACCCGAGACTGGGTCGACACCCGCTGCCGTTCGGCAGGGCCTCCGGGTCAGGTCTGACGCCGTTGTTTCCTTGCGGGCGGCCCGCGCGCAGAGGATGAACCGGCGCCGGTTCATCCTCGGGCGTCAGGTCTTTCCGCGTTGGCTTGGACGGTGCAGCGCGGTCGAGTGGGCGAGCGGCCTGCACCCTCGCCAAAGTCCCTGGCCCGCCTGCTGACGGGCGAGCGCCACCAACTCGTCGAACACCAGCCCTGTCGCTGCGAGTGCGGGCTCGACCGGTGACATCGCCACCACGACCCGGCGGACCATGCCGCCGCCGGCAAACGGCAGCAGAACGAGTTCACCGGCAGCCACTTCGTCCGCCACGCTGCAGGCCGACAGCACAGCGCCGCCCAGACCGGTGCGCGCCGCTTGCACCATCACCGTCAGTGAATTGGCCTCCACCAGGACTTGTGGCGCAAGACCGGCCCTGTGCAAGGCGCGCTCGACGACGGGCCGCACGCCCAAGGGGGCACTGGGTACCGCCAGTGGCGTCGCGGCCAGCGATTCCAGATCGATCACCGATTCGCGAGCCAGCGGGTGCCTTGCGTTCACCGCGAGGAACAGCTCCTCCTCGAACACCGGCTGCCAGCTCAGGCCGTCCAGGCCGGCGTCTTCGAACAAGAGCGCCACCTGAAGTCGCCCTGATCGCAGACGGTCGGCCAGGGCACCGCTGATCTCGTCGTGCAACTGCAGTGCCAGTCGCGGATAGAGCGAGCGCAACCGTTCGATCAGCGGGATGCACAGTGCCCGTGTCAGGCTCAGCGGGAAACCCACCGCCAGCGTGCCGCTCGGCGAGGCCGCCGTGTGCGCCAGCGCAGCCTTGGCTTCGTCACCCAGACGCAGCATGGCGCGTGCGTAGCGCGCAAGTTCTTCGCCAGCGGGCGTCAACGCCACGCCTCGCCCGGTACGCAGCAGCAGGGCCTGGCCGAACTCTGCCTCCATGTTGGCCACGTGGCGACTCAGCGCCGACTGCGCGACGTGCAGTGACTCCGCTGCACGCGACACGCTGCCCAGCTCGGCAATGCGAAGAAAGTACTTGAACTGGCGCAGATCCATCGCACAAGCTTACGTGGAGTCGCGTTCTCGAGGTAGCTGGTTTCGCGATGTCGACCCCGCACAAAGACATCGGACATGACGTGATCGGGCCGCCTGATCCGTACTGGCCCTGCGATACCGCCATCGCCATGTGGCATTGGCACTGGACGACCGGCATGGGTAGATTGGAGCCTTGCTTGGGGAGACCAACGATGCACACCGACACCGAGGAACGAAGGGCTGGGCAAGCGAAGCCGGCCGATTCGCCCACGCGCCTGCCCGGCGCGCTGCACCACGCCCTGGCGCAGCACTTCGGCGCGCGTTTCAGCACCGGCCTGTCGGACCGGCTCACCCACGGCAGCGACGAGTCGCCACTTCGGCCCATGCCGCCCGACGCGGTGGTCTACGCGCAAAACACGGACGATGTGGTGTTCGTGGCCAGGCTGTGCCACGAGCACCGCACGCCGCTGATTGCCTTCGGCGTGGGCTCATCGATCGAGGGTCATGTGCTGGCGCTGCACGGCGGCGTGTGCCTGGACCTCTCGCAGATGAACGCCATCCTCGACATCCGCCCCGACGACCTGTGTGCCACCGTGCAGGCCGGCGTCACGCGCAACGCGCTCAACCGCGCGCTGGCCCACACCGGCTTCTTCTTATCGGTGGACCCGGGCGCAGATGCCAGCATCGGCGGCATGGTGGCTACCGGCGCCAGCGGCACGAACACCGTGCGCTACGGCACCATGCGCGAGAACCTGGTGTCGCTGACGGTCGTCACCGCCGAGGGCCGCGTCATCCGCACCGCGCGGCGAGCGCGCAAGTCCTCGGCCGGGTACAACCTGACGCAGCTCTTCGCCGGCTCCGAAGGCACGCTGGGCATCGTCACCGAAGTCACCGTGCGCCTGCACCCGCAGCCCGAAGCCGTGGGTGCGGCGGTGGTGAGGTTTCCCGGCGTGGTGCCGGCGGTGCAGGCGGTGATCCAGGCGCTGCAGGCGGGGTTGGGCCTGGCGCGCGCCGAGATGCTGGATGCGCTGACCATGCGTGCCATCAATGCCCACAGCGGCACCACCCACGCCGAGGCGCCGACGCTTTTTCTCGAGTTCTGCGGTTCCACCGACCAGGTGCGCGCCCAGGGCGAGGCGATGCAGGACATCTGCAACGAGCTCGGCGGCAGCGCCTTCGAATGGGCCACACGGCAGGAAGATCGAACCCGACTGTGGGGCCCCCGCCACCACGCCTACTTCGCAGCGCTGCAATTGCGCCCGGGCAGCCGCGCTGTCAGCACCGACGCCTGCGTGCCGCTGTCGGCGCTGGCGCAGTGTGTCGAAGAGACGATCGTCGACATCCGCGACACGGGCCTGGTCGCACCGGTGTTCGGCCATGTGGGCGACGGCAACTTCCACTGCGTGCTGCTGGTCGATCTCGACGACCCCGCGGAGTGCCAACGCGCCGAGGCCCTGAGTTCCCGCCTGGTGCGTCGCGCCATCGCGCTGGACGGCACCTGCACCGGCGAGCACGGCGTGGGCCTGCGCAAGCAGGCCTATCTGCTGGACGAGTTGGGTGCAGACACGGTGGATCTGATGCGTCGCATCAAGCAGGCGCTGGACCCGCGATGCATCCTGAATCCGGGCAAGGTGTTCGGTGGCTGACGCTTTCGTCCCTTCGCGGCCAAGGCGCAGCCCGAGGTGGCGCCCGAGACCCATAACGCGTCCATCGCTTCAGGAGTTGCCATGCGTTCGCTGTTGAAACGTCGAGACGTGTTGCGATGGGCCGGTGCCGCCGCCTGGGCCAGCCCGCTGATTCCGGCGTTCGCCCAATCGGGCAAGGTGGTCAAGCTGCTGGTGGGCTTCCCGGCCGGCGGCGGCACCGACGCCATTGCGCGCTTGCTGGGCGAGAAGCTGAAGGATGAACTCGGCGTCCCGGTGATGGTGGAGAACAAGCCCGGCGCCGGGGGCCAGCTGGCCGCGCAGGCTCTGAAGGCCGCCGCCCCCGATGGCAGCACCTTCTTCCTGAGCCACGACCACACCATCTCCATCCTGCCGCTGGTGGTCAAGAACCCAGGCTATGACAGCGCGCGCGACTTCGTGCCCGTGGCCGGTTTTGCCTCCTTCCCCAATGCCTTGGCGCTGTCGGGCGGCACGCCGGCCAGGAGCATGGCCGAGTACGTGGCCTGGGTGAAGGGCGCGGGCGGTGGCAAGGGATCTGTCGGCGTGCCGGCGCCGGCCTCGGTGCCTGAGTTTCTGGTCAAGGTGCTGGGCGACAAGTTCAGCGTCGACCTGGTGTCGGTACCTTACCGTGGCAGTGCGCCGATGATGGCCGACATGCTGGGCAACCAGATCGCCGCAGGCGTGGGCTCGATCCCCGACTTCATCGAGAACCACCGCAGCGGCAAGCTTCGCGTGGTGGCGGTGATGGGTGCGCAGCGCCAGGCCCTGCTGCCCGATGTGCCGACCTTGAGCGAACTGGGCTTGGCCGGGTTCGACGAACTACCCTACTACGGCGTGTTTGCGCCGGCCGGCACGCCCAAGGGCGTGATCGACCCGTTCTCGGCCGCACTGGCCAAGGTGCTGGCCCTGCCCGACGTGCGCGACCGCCTCACTGCCATGGGATTGGCGGTGGGCCACATGAGCCAGTCTCAACTGGCCGACCGCGAGCGGGCCTACACGGGGACCTGGTCGCGCATCATCAAGGCCAGTGGCTTTCAGCCGCAGTGACACTGCATCGGCAGGCGCTCTGACCGTTCGCTTGGCGGTGACTCCATCTCCAGTCCGGCAGTTTCCGCTTCGACCTGAAACCTGAAGCTGGGCGTGCCCTCACGTCGGCCTGGCCCTCAACTGCCACGGCCGGCTCGGGTCACCCGCAGCAGCTGCCATGCGGCCTCGACGTCGGGCTGGTCGGCGACGTCGACCACCTGCACTTGGACTTGCGCGCCGGGACCAGGCGAAGCACGGTCACCCTCCTTGAGCGCCGAGGCGAGTTGCCGCTCCAGCCGGGCCGCTGCGAGCGACAGGTGGTCGTTGTCGCCGATCCGCAGCGCGACCACGACCAGACTGTCGCCGAGTACCGTCCAGCGGTCGCCCGAGCGCAGCTGCGTGGTCAGGCCCATCACTGCCCGCTGAACCCAGCCGCTGTCGCCAGAGCCGGTGCGCACGACCAGCAGAGGTAACGCGCGCGAGTGCTGGACCGCGCGCGCCATGGCGCTCGCCATCCAGGCGCTGAAGCGGGCCGACGTCAACAGGCCATCTGCCTCGTCGAGGTCCTGCTCGAGCCTGTGGAGGCTCAGGTGGCGTCGGGCCAGGTCCCGGTCGGCCTGGGCTTGCCGCGCCAGGATGTCGGCGCCCTGTGCGAGCGCCATCGCGCGGTCGGTCTTCAACCGCAGCGCGATGACGCTGGCGGCCCGCAGGGCCTCGTCGCGCGCGGTTTGCTCGCGCCAACTCAGTAGTTGGCGCAGGCCGCGCACGGCGTCGGCAAGCCTTCCCTGCCGGGTCGCGATTTCGGCCGCCAGGTCCAGCAGGTTGGCGCGCTGGCGCATCACGCCGGTGGTGTTGCCCAGGCTCAGGGCCTCGTCGCAGAAGGAGCGTGCCTCGTCGAGCAGACCTTCCTCGCAGAGGAAGGTCGACAAGCCGAGGAGCAGCGACAGCCGCAGCCCTGCACGCGACTCGGAGGCCAGCAGCCCCCTGAAGGTCTCGATCGCGGCCGGCCGGCGGCTTGCGTCGAGGAAGCCCTCGGCCCATGCGCGGTTGATCGGCAGCAGGATGTCCTCGCCCACGCCTGAGGGGGCCGGCTCGACCTCGTCGAGCATCTGGAGCGCGCGCGCCCAGCACAGGCGGGCGCGTCCCGTATCGCCGGCGCGGGACGCCGCTTCACCGAGTTGCACCCAGGAGCCCGCGAGGGCCGAAAGGCAATGGGTGCGGAACCAGCGCGCGTCGGTACGTCGCACCAAGGCCAGCGCCCGTTCGGTCCACTCCTCGCAAGACGCAACGTCACCGGTACGCCCGAACGTGGCGGCCAGCAACTTCGCGCAGTCGGCGGCGTCGGTCGGATCGGCCATCGCTTCGGCCACCCTGAACGCTTCCGACAGGATGGGCACGGCGTCGCCAGCGGACGCGTAGCGGACGTAGAACATGGCCTTCATGCGCAGGGTGTCGCAGCGCACTTCCGGGCCGGGTGCTGTTTCTCCCAGGCGCTCGGCGTCCTCCAGGGCCTGCCAAGCGGCCAGCATGTCGTCCAGGCGACTGCTGACCGCGCTCTGATAGACCAGGGCCAGAACACGGGCACGCGGGTCGCGACCGCACTCGTCACGGTTTCGGAGCGCGGCGACCGTTTCGTGCAGTTCGTCGTCCAGGCGTATCCAGCGCTCCCACGCCTGCCTGCGCAACACATCGACGCGGTGCTGGGTGGTGCCGACGTCGGCCGGTGGCGTCGCGAGCGAAGGCGGGGCAGCGAGTCCCGGCGTAGAAGCAGCCGACTCCACCGTCACAGCGCCGACGAAGCGGTAGCCCACCCCGCGCACAGTGGCGAGCCACTCTGCCGACGCCTGCTCGCTGCTGAGCAGCTGTCGCAACTTCAACATGGCCTGCGGTATGGCGCCCTTGGACACTATGGAACGCGGCCAGACCAGCCGCATCAGCTCCGCTCGCGGCAGCACGCGGTGGCGATTGGCGAGAAGGGCCGCGAGCAGGTCGAAGACTTTGGGCGATGCGGGCAACGTTTCATCGTCGCGCAGGATCTGCCGGGTTGCGGTGTTGAGCGTGAAGGGGCCAAACCGGTAGATGTTCATCGGCGTGTTCAGATGGTGCCGCACGGACTGGCGAGCGTGCGCAATGCGGTGAGTGAAGTCGGGACTGACGCGCAAGTGAGCGTACCAGTGCCACTGTTTCCACCTACCGGCTCCGCACGTCCATGAGGCCAACGTCTCGACGGATTCCAAGATGCAAGGACTTGGTGCGGCGGAATGTGGGCACGGATCAAGATTTCACTCGGCTCACTCAGCCCCATGGAGCACCGCCGAGCGCTGGGGCTGGCCGTCTGATCGGTCCAGGTTTTCGTCCGCACCCCCCCACGTGTTCCAAGTTCGGTCGGCGCGGACACTTCATGGGTTGGGACGTCAGTCGCTGCACGGCCCATTGCAACGCTACTCCCGCATGAGCTCCGCAACCAACTTGCGGACGATCGGCAGGCCGGGCGGTTCGGCCCGACGGGCCAACGTGACGATGCCGAAACGTGCCGTGGCGTTCATCGCGGGCTTCAGGGCCAGTTCGACCAGCTCTGGCGCAGCAGCGCGGATCGCGATCAGCACGGCGTCGCTGCTGCGAACCACCTCGACCAGGCTGGCGATCTCCTCGCAGCGCAGGGTGACGCACTCGGTCGGGTGGGCGCCGGGTCCGTAGCGCTCGACCAGGGTGCGCGCCACCTCGTCGCTGAGCGGCGTCGATGCGATCGGAAACTGGCGCAGCGCATCGAACCGCAGCGTGCCTTTCCAGCGGGTCAGCGGATGGTCTGTGCGAACCATGAATGCGCCCCGCATCTCGACCAGGTTGGCCAGGCGCAGGTCAGGGGACGGCGTCAGTGAGCGGGCATCAACGACCAGCGCGTCCAGCTCGCGCTCGCGCAGGCGGCGGATCAGCGCATCGGTGTGGCCGCGTGCAATGTCGAGGTGCACGGTCGGGTGCGATGTCGCCATCGTCTTGAGCAGCGGGGTCATCAGCATCGCGCCTGGCCCCGAGCCCAGGCCGATGCGCACCGTGCCCGCGCGGCCTTCGCGCATCTGCCGGCCACTGCCGGCCAGTTCGTCGGCATCGAACACCAGCTGCCGCGCGCGCTGCAGCGCGTCGACACCGAAGGGCGTGAGCACGCTGCGCCGGCCCACGCGGTCGAACAGGGGCTGCCCGAGCTCGTCTTCCAGGGCCCGGATGCTGCGGCTGAGAGCGGGCTGCGTCAGGAACAGCGACTCGGCGGACTTGGTGAACGAGCCGCTCTGCGCGAGCGAGATCAGGTGTCGAAGCTGGACCAGAGTCATCGGGTTTGCCTGGGATACTCATGCATTGAACTCATCGTAACTGCCACAAGAATGCATTGGACGTTGCCTTAACGGCGGCCTACATTGGCCCATCCCGAGCCTCGCTTGCCATTCCTGCAGGAGTTGCCATGACCAGAGTCCAACGATCATTGACCTTGCTGACGGGCCTGTTGCTCAGCGCCGCCGCGGCCCTGGCGCAGGGCTCGTCCACGAAGCCCGTCAACCTGATGGTGCCGTACCCGGCGGGCGGGCCGTCCGATGCGATCGCACGCATCTTCTTCAATCCGCTCGGCAAGGAGCTGGGGCAACAGGTGCTGGTGGAGAACCTGGGCGGCGTCAGCGGCGCCTTGGCCGCGCAGAAAGTGCTGGCTGCACCTGCCGATGGCCAATACGTCTTCCAGGGCTCGCCCAACGAGGTGATCCTGTCGCCGCTGGCCAATGCCGCGGTGAAGCTCAAGACCGAGGACTTTCGGCTGGTGCACCCGGTGGCCGACGCCGTGATGGTGTTCGTGACGCGCAAGGACCTGCCGGCCAGCAGCGTCGACGAACTGATCGCGCTGGCCCGCAAGTCCGCCGACCGGCCGCTGACCTACGGCAGCGTCGGCATCGGCTCGCTCTACCACCTGATCCTCGAGAACGTGCAGGCGCAGACCGGGGTCAAGCTGGCGCACGTGCCGTACAAGGGCAACGCACCGCTGCTGCAGGACATCGCGGGCGGCCAGGTCGACTTTGCGGTGCTGGTGTACAGCGCGGCGATGGGCGCGCTGGCTGACCAGGGGCGGCTGAAGGTGATCGGCCAGCTCGGCGCGCAGCGCTCCGAACTGCTGAAGAACGTGCCCACCGCGAACGAAGGCCAGGCGCTGAAGAACTTCTCCTACAAGATCTGGACCGGATTCATGGTGCCCAAGAGCACGCCGGAGGATGTCGTCGTGCGCCTGCACGCCGCCATCGGCAGGACCCTGCAGGACCCGGGTGTACGCACGCAGCTGGCGGCACAGACTCAGCTGGCTGCCGCGCCGATGACGCTGGCCGAGTCGACCAGGTTCTTCGACGCCGAGACCGCGCGCTACCGCGCCATTGCCAGGCAGATCAACCTGCAGCCTCAGTGAGGCGGGCGTGACCTGCCTGTCCGCGTGGATCGGCGCTGAACCGGTGCCACCGCAGAGACCGCTGCTCAGTGGCAGCGCCCTCGGGGCGGTGCCGGTCGAACGATGGATGGCCACGAAGGAGCCGGCCGCACCCCGATAGACGCTTGAACCCCGCAGGAGAGCGCTCCGGTCACGGCCGGAGCCACCGAAGGCGCAATCTCCCATGAACGCTCAGGTCCCGTACTGCACACCACCATCGCCGTCTGGAGAGCCGTCACGCCCGTGACGCACCGAAGGAGCAAGGCCCGGGTCGATGACCGGGGCTGAATCTCTCAGGTACCAAGGACAGAGGGAGCGGCACACCGCAAGGCCCAGCCTTGCGGTGACATCGTCCCTCTGGAGTTCTCCATGAAAGTCATCGTCCTCGGCGCCGGTCTGCTCGGCGTCACCTCGGCCTACTTCCTGCGCCAACAGGGTCACGACGTCACCGTGATCGACCGGCAGGCCACGCCGGCCGCCGAAACCAGCTTCGCCAACGGCGGGCAGATCTCCGTCAGCCACGCCGAACCCTGGGCGAACCCCAGCGCCCCGCTGAAGGTGCTGCAGTGGCTGGGCCGGGAAGACGCCCCCCTGCTGTTCCGTATTCGCGCCGACATGCGGCAATGGCTGTGGGGCCTGCAGTTCCTGCATGAATGCACGCCGGCCCGCACTCGCCACAACATCGAACAGATCGTGCGTCTGGGCACCTACAGCCGCGACATGCTGCAGGCCCTGCGCCGCGACATCGGCATCGACTACGACCAGCGCACCCAGGGCATTCTTCACTTCTACACGAGCCAGAAGGAGTTCGATGGTGCCGAGGGGCCGGCCGCGCAGATGCGTGAGCTGGGCTGCGACCGGCGCGTGATCTCGGCCGACGAGGCGGTGGCGCTGGAGCCGGCGCTGCGCCACATCCGGCCACGGCTGGCGGGTGCCACCTACACCGCCGAGGACGAGTCGGGCGACGCCAACCGCTTTGCGCGCGAACTGGTGGCGCGCTGCCGTGCCGACGGCGTGCAGTTCCTGATGAGCCACACCGTGACCGCGCTGCGCGATCTGGGCGGCCAGATCGACCACGTCGAAGCCACCGATGCCGAAGGCCGGTTCCAGCGGGTTCGGGGCGATGCCTATGTGCTGGCGATGGGCAGCCTGAGCCCGCTGTTGGCCGCGCCGCTGGGCATCCGCCTGCCGATCTACCCGGCCAAGGGCTACTCGGTGACGATGCCGGTGAAGGATGCGTCGATGGCACACCAGGTGTCGCTGACCGACGACGAATACAAGCTGGTGTTCTCGCGCCTGGGCGACCGGCTGCGCATCGCGGGGAC
>LNFM01002435.1_pt1 | contig 38989 bp, 32 predicted proteins | sample 596031 | NCBI WGS metagenome assembly LNFM01 (sample SAMN04254537, study PRJNA301005) | activated carbon metagenome | isolation source: dual media filters at the Ann Arbor, Michigan drinking water treatment plant | place: USA: Ann Arbor | reverse complement strand
CGCGAGTCGGTCAAGGCGATCCGCAAGAACGTGCTCGCCAAGTGCTACGGCGGCGACATCTCCCGCAAGCGCAAGCTGCTCGAGAAGCAGAAGGAAGGCAAGAAGCGGATGAAGCGCGTCGGTCGCGTCGAGATCCCGCAGGAGGCCTTCCTGGCGGTCCTGAAGGTGGGTACCGAGGCATGACGACGACCCCCACGCCGGCGGGCGCTCCGCCCAAGTCGACGGCTCGCGAGTACTTCGAGTCGATCGTCATCGCGGTGATCCTGGCGCTGTTCGTGCGCACCTGGTGCTTCCAGGCGTTCAAGATCCCGACCGGCTCGATGGAGAACAACCTCCTCATCGGCGATCACCTGGTCGTGAACAAGTTCCTGTTCGCGCCGGCGGGCTTCGAGAAGGCCCTGCTGCCGATCCGCAGCTTCCGCCGTGGCGACGTGGTGGTGTTCAAGTCGCCGGAGGATCCCGAGCGCGACTTCATCAAGCGGGTGATCGGCCTGCCCGGCGAGACCCTCGAACTGCGGCACAAGAAGGTCTACATCGACGGCACCGCCCTCGACGAGCCGTACGTGCACTACCTGCTGCCGCCGCGGCCCGACGACGAGATGACGGCCTTCGACAAGCGCGAGACCTATGGTCCGGTCACGGTGCCCGAGGGACAGCTGTTCGTGATGGGGGACAACCGCGACAACTCGCAGGACAGCCGGTACTGGGGGTTCCTGCCGCAGGCCTACGTCAAGGGCCGCGCCGCGGTGGTCTACTGGTCGTTCGAGAGCGATGCCGCCGACTACGAGCGGCCAGGCCTCGAGCAGCTCTTCTCGGGGCTCACCGGCTTCGTCACGAAGACCCGCTGGGGCCGCCTGGGCCAGCAGATCCGCTAGCGCGCTACCGCGGCGCCAGGCCCGTGAAGCGCTGCTCGCGGCCTTCCACGTCCACCACGAAATCGTACGGGTAGAAGCGCGTCGGCACGTATTCGAGCTGCGCCGTCCACGCCGTCGAGACGAACACGGTGCCGCCCTGGCGCGTCACCGCGATATCGGCGGCGCCGATCGGGACGTCGTGTTCCACCGCCAGCAACACGATGCGGTCGCGAATCTCCTCCGTCGTCTTGCGCTCCGAGTACGTGGCCACCTCGGACACGGCGTCCTTGAACTGCACGTAGTGCCAGAACACCGGCGTGATTCGCACGCCGGCGTGGACGATCAGGCCCAGCACGAGGAGACGGACGACGTTGCGGACCATGGGCGTGGCGGCGCGGCTCAGCCGAGCCTGGCGGCCTCTCCACCCTGCGTGAAGTGCGTCTCACCGGCCTGCTCGTTCTGACGCGGCCGCAGCATGCGCACCTTGTCGTCGCGCGCGTCCTGCGTGCGCACGAACTCGAGCGCATAGGTGAGCGAGGCGATCGACTGCTCGAGGGTGCCCTCGACGTCGCGCTTGCGCAGGCGCATCTCGCTGACGGCGTGCTCGAGTTCGTCGAGCCGGGCATTGGCCATCTGCATCAGCACGTCCACGCGCGCCTGCGCGTCCTTCAGCATGGCGTCGGACCGTGCCTGCGCGTCCCTGAACGTCGCATCGGCGCGCGACTGGGCCTCGGTCACGAGCGCCTGGGCCCGGTTCTCCGCATCGGCCACCATCGCCTGCGACTTCGACGTGGCCTCGCGCAGCGTGGCCTCGGCGCGGGCGTCGGCGTCGCGAAGGGTCGCCCCGGCGCGGCTGTCGGCCTCCCAGGTGGTGGCCGCGGCGCGGCTGTCGGCGTCGGTGGTGAGGGCGAGCGTCCGCACCTCCGCGGTATTCACCAGCGCCAGGGCCTTCGCCTCCGCCTCGCTCGTCATCGTCGTCGAGCGCAGCTCGGCGTCCTTGAGCATCGCGGTCGAACGCGTCTCGGCATCGCGGAGCAGCACGTCGGCTTCCTTGCCGGCGTTCTCGCGAATCTGGTCGGCGACCTTCTGCGCGGTGAGCAGGGTGTTCCGGAGGTTGACCTCGCGGTCCCGATGCTCGCCGAGTTGGGTCTCGGCCGTCTGGAGTTCCTGTCGAAGCCGGTCGACCTCGCGCAGGGCGGCCTCGTAGTCGTCGGCCGCGTCGGTGAGCAGCGTGCGCACCTCGTCCCGGTCGAAGCCCCGCAGGGACGTCGAGAGGTGGGTCTGGCGCAGATCGAGAGGGGTGACTTTCATGGGCCTGGACTCCTGCATGTCAATACGGGTCCGGACAAGCACATACCGTACCACGGCAGAAGTATCAGCATTTCCGCCGAGAAACTGTAGGTCCCGGTGCGTCGCGCGGCCAGCCCGATGACGAGAAACCGACCGCCAGTGACGGGTTTGCACTGGAATTGAGGCTCGTCTTGCCGACATTCAGCATTCGGAAATGAAGTGCGACCCGGGCATCGCCACGCTCCGCATCACCGCTCGGATCGGTCGGCAGGGCGTCGTGACTGAGTGGTTCGCGCAACCCGCCTATCGACAGGACCGGCTTCCGGGGAGCCGTGACGGTGTTCGCCCCGCGCTGCATTCTGCATGCTGAATGTCAGCGAAGCGCGCCTCAATTGCTCAGAGGCGCGTACCAAACAACGCCGAGCCGACACGGACGATGGTGGCGCCTTCTTCGATGGCGACCTCGAAGTCGTGCGACATGCCCATGGAGAGTTCGCGGAGTTGGTCAGGCGGGACGCCCTCGGCGAGCAGGGTGTCGCGCAGGTCCCGGAGGCGCCGGAACCAGGGCCGGACCTGTTCGGGGTCCTCGGCGTACGGCGGCAGGAGCATGAGGCCCTCGACGCGCACACCGGGGAGGTCGCGGGCGCTCGCCAGCACGTGGCGCAGCTCGGCCTCGTCGAGGCCGGACTTGGTCGCCTCGTGAGCCAGATCGACCTGAATGAGCACGGGCAGGTCGACGCCGGCCGAGACTGCCGCCTTCGACAGGCGTGCGAGCAGGTCGAGCGAATGGACGGACTGGAGGCCGGCGAAGGCGCCGGGCACCTTGTTGGCCTTGTTGGATTGGAGGGGGCCGATGAGGTGCCAGCGGAGGGGCAGGTCGGCGGTCTCGGCCTGCTTGGCCAGCGCCTCCTGCACCCGGTTCTCACCGAAATCGAGCTGGCCTTCGGCGTGCGCGGCGCGGACGGCGTCAGCCCCGAAGGTCTTGCTGACGGCAATGAGGCGGACGGCCTCGGGAGACCGTCCGCTGCGGATCGCGGCGCTGGCGATGCGCGCCCGGATGGCGGCCAGCCGCCCGGGCAGCCCGGAGTCCAGCGCGTCCGTACTCACTCCTTCGGCTTGATCGAGTCGAGGATGCCCTTGGCCTGCGCCGCCATCGCCCCGTCGGGCGCCAGCTTCAGGTAGTTCTCGAAGTACTTCGTGGCCTCGGGCATGTTGCCGCCGTTGAGGTTCGCCATGCCGACCCAGTAGTTGGCGTCGGCGTAGTTCGGGTCGGCCTTCACGGCGGCCTCGAACTGCGTCTTGGCTTCGGCGATCTTGCCGGCGTTCCAGAGGATCACGCCCTGGTTGTAGTTGTCCTGGGCGGATCCGCCGCCACTGGCCGCGCCCATCGCGGCGGCCTTGGTGGCCATCGCGGCCGCTTCCTCACGGCGACCCATGCCGTTGTAGAGGTCGGCGAGCACCTGGATCGGGCGGGAATCCTCTGGCTTGAGCTCGGCGGCCTTCTTGAAGGCGGCCTCGGCCTTGTCGAGTTCCTTCTTCTCGTAGTGGGCCGAGCCCATGTTCATGTAGCAGGCATAGCAATCGGCCTGCATCTTGACGGCTTCGGCGAACTTGGCGATCGCGGCGTCGTGGTTCTTGGCGCCGGCGGCCTCGACGCCCTCGTCGAACGCCTTGCGGAAGGCCGTCTCTTCGGCGGACATCCCCTTCGTGGCGGGCTTGAGGGTCAAGTTCATCGTGGGGGCGGTGCCCAGCCCCACCTGCACCTGGTCGGCGGCCTGGCCGGCGTCGGCCTTGGCCGTGACCCAGTACGGACCGGGAGGCAGGCCCACCTGAATGAACTCGCCACGCTTGTTGGTCTTGACCTCACGCACCATGTTGGTGCCGCCCTTGAACTCGATGGTCACGACGGCCTTGTCGACCGGCTCTCCCTTGCCGTCGACGACCTTGCCCTTGACCTGGCCAGTGGTTTGGGCGGCAACGGGAACCCCGGCCGCGACGAATGCGATCGCGAGAGTGGCAGCCGCCGCGAGGCGCGTGCCGAATGTGAATGCAGACATTGAATCCTCCGGGACGTCGGATCGTCCGACCTCACAGTCTATCCGCCTTCGCCCCTCGACAACAGTGGGGGCTGTGGCGGACAGGTCCGCGCCCCTCGACAACGGTGGGGGCGCCGGGAGCAAGGGACAAGGGAGCAGGTGTGAAGTCACAAGGGCGGCAAGGGACCAGGGACAAGGACTCGAGGGACGAGGGACCAGCGACCCGCCGCGCCTCGGCCCCTTGTCCCTGTTGCCCTGTCCCTTGTCCCTCGGCTCCCTGGTGACTTGCGTCCTTGTCCCTATTCCCTTGGACACAGTTCAGTCGCGGGGGCGCCGGGAGCAAGGGACAAGGGAGCAGGTGTGACGTCACCAGGGCGGCAAGGGACCAGGGACAAGGACTCGAGGGACGAGGGACCAGCGACCCGCCGCGCCTCGGCCCCTTGTCCCGGTTGCCCTGTCCCTTGTCCCTCGGCTCCCTGGTGACTTGCGTCCTTGTCCCTGCTCCCCTGGACACCGTTCAGTCGAAGTGCTTCACGGCCGGCCAGATCTCGCTCAGCGGGACGCGCAGACCTCGAGCGACGAAGATCGGCAGGTCCTGTTCGTATGGCATGCACAGGGTGCATGTCGTCCGGCCACGCTCGGCCACGTCCAGGAACACCTCGCGGTGATCGACAGCCCGGCCGCCGACGATGATGAGGACGCCGCCGGTGTCGGGACCGGGCCCCCAGTGCCAATAGGCGTTGTGCCCGGAGATCACGGGCGGCAGCCCGCGTGACGGCCCGTAGTACTCGAGGGCGCCAGCCTCACCGTAGTTCTGCGTGTAGATGCGCGCCGTCGCCCGCTCGTCTGCTGTCAGCGTCGCCGCCACACGCGCCACATCATCGGCGAGGGTCTCCCAGCCGAACATGTCGGCGAAGTGCTGCGGGAGCGGGCCCGTGCGGTGTCGTTCGCCGGACTCGACGGTGAGGCCGAGTCGCGCGAGATAGCCGGGCACCCACGCCTCTGGCAGCACGGGCAGGGTGACCGGCACGAGCAGGACGCCGAAGAGCAGCAGGCAGGCCAGCGCGAGTCGGCCCCACCACCAACGCCAGGGGGTCCATCGCTCCAGCACGACACCACCAGCGGCCAGCAGGACCGGGTAGGCGGGCATCGCGTAGTAGGCCTTCGATCGCTGCGCGAGAAACACGATCAGCACGAAGACGACCGCCACGGCATGGCCGCGGCCGTGGCGCAGGCGAGTCACCAGTCCTGCGAAGCCGGTCAGGGCGATCAGCGCGCCAATCGGACCGAGCAGTGACACCTGCTCGCGGAGGAAGGTGCCCGGCGCGTGCGGGACGATCTTGTTGGCCTGGGCGTTGCGGACGAACTCGGCGGTCGGCCAGTCGTTGGCGATCTGCCACCACACGTGCGGAAGGACGATCATCGCCGCGATGGCGACAGCCGCCCACGGCCAGGGCGAGCGCAGGTGCCGGCGTGCCGGCGACACCAGCAGGCCCAGCGCAAGACCGGCGCCCCACGCCAGGCCCGAGACCTTGGTCAGCGCGGCCAGCCCCATGACCACGCCGAAGCCCACCCAGGGCCACGCTGCGGTCGCGATCGCGGCGGTCGGCCCCACGGCGTCGACGGCAGGAGCCTCGTCCTCCGCTGCCGCTCGTGGGCCCGTGGCCCGCATCAGCAGCAGCACGGCCAGCGACCACCACAGGACTTCCGGGGCGTTCATCGACAGGTAATGAAACGTGTACAGGTAGTACGGGCTGAGGGCGAAGGCGACCCAGGCGATCGTCACCGCGACCCCGCCGCCACCGAGCCGACGCACGAGTCCGACGATCACCGCCAGCACGGTCAGCAGCGCCAGCAGCATCGGGGCCCGCAGCGCGTAGATCGACGTGCCGATCGTGTGCTCGACGAGCCACGCCAGGCCCGCCACCAGCGGCGGATGGTCGACGTAGCCCCACGCGAGGTGACGGCCGTTGGCCAGGTAGTAGAACTCGTCGCGGAAGATGCCGTAGCGACCGAGCGTGGCCAGATGCGCCGCCATCAGCGACGCAGCGACGATCCACGCGGCGATGGGCAGGCGCTGAGGCATGACGCGCCATGGTACCGTCGCCCCGTCTGGCTCGGTCCGTTGACGACAACCCGCACGAGCCCGACAATTTCGGGATGTCGGTCCCCCGCCCGGCCGCCCGGCCGGTGTTCCTGCTGCTCCTGACGGCCGGACTGGCTGCCTGCGGTGGCGGCAGCAGCACCCCGTCGAGCCCCGTCTCACCGACTCCGCCGGTGGCGACCCCGACGCCGACCCCGCCGACCCCGAGCTTCGCCTTCGCGGTGGCGGGACGCACGATTGCCAGCGGCACCCGCGGGCCCGTAGCCGGTGCCTCGCTGACCTTTGCCGGGGGGCCGCCCACCCAGAGCGCGGCCGACGGCACGTTCCGGTACACGAGCGCCACCACGCCCGCCTCGACGCCCTATCGTGTCGACGTCGTCGCGCCGGGACACGTCGATCGCTCGCTGTGGCTGCGCTACGAGCGGGAGCGCACCGACGTCCAGATCGACCTGCTGCCGTTGTCAGCCCCGTTCGCGCTCGATTTCTATCGACAGCTGGTCCGCAACGCGACGGAGACGCCGGCCGAACTCCAGCCCCTGCGCCGTCTCACGCGACCACCGTCCATCTACGTGCGCACCGTGGACACCTCGGGCCGCGACGTGGACCCGGCGACGATTGCCTCGATCACCGCCACCATCCAGTCGTCGGTCCGGGAGTTCAGCGGCGGGACGCTGCAGGTGGCGACCATCGAGACCGGGCGCGACGACCCGGAGCGCACGGGGTGGATCACCGTGGTGTTCGAGGAGAATCCGTTCTCCAACACGTGCGGCCAGGCTCGCCTCGCCGGCGACCCGGGCCGTATCTGGCTCAACCTGAATCGGTGTGGCGGCTGCCCCGGCACCCGCATCCGCCCGGCCACGGTCGCGCACGAAGTCGGTCATGCCCTCGGGTTCTGGCACGTGGACGGCCGAGAACATGTGATGGCGCCGATCGAGGATCGGCCGTGCACGCAGACGGCACCGACGCCGATCGAACAACTGCACGCGTCGATCGCCTACAGCCGCGCGCCCGGCAACCTCGATCCCGACATCGATCCCCAGTCCGGCGCCGCGCAGCTCGCAGGCGATCACACGCCCATCGTCATCAGCTGCATCCGCCCGTCGCGCTAGCGTGCGGCCGCCCCGAAGAAGCGCACGACATCCTCGGGGCGGCGCGTGACCGGGGCCGGCGGCAGGGCATTCAGGAAGCGCCGCCCGTAGCCCATGGACTGCAGTCGCGGGTCGAGCAGCGCGATCACGCCGCGGTCCTGCTGGTGCCGAATCAGCCGCCCGACGCCCTGCAGCAGCGTCAGGATCGCGAGCGGCACCTGGAAGCCCGCGAACGCGTCGATGCCGCGCCGCTGCAGCGCCTCGATCCGGGCCGCCACGACCGGGTCGCCCGGTGAGGCGAACGGGATGCGATCGATGATCACGCAGCTCAGGGCGTCGCCCACCACGTCCACGCCCTGCCAGAAGCTCGAGGTGCCGAAGAGCACCGCATTCGGCGTGCGACGGAACTGCTCGATGAGCACGCCCCGCGGCATGGTGCCCTGCACGAGCATCGGATACGGCAGACGCGTCGACAGCCGCGCGTGCGCATCGCGCAACGCGGCGTAGCTCGTGAACAGCAGGAAGGCGCGCCCCTCGCTCGCCGTGAGCAGGCTCGCGGCCTCGTCGGCAAACGCCGCGGCGAAGTCCGGCGTGCGCGGATCCGGCATCTTGCGCGGCAGATAGACCAGCGCCTGCGTGCGGTAGTCGAACTCCGACGGCACCCGGACCTCGAGCGCCTCCCCGACGCCCAGACGGGCCCGCACGTAGCCGAACGATCCGCCGATGGACAGCGTGGCCGACGTCAGGACGAGTGACGGCAGGCGATCGATCAGGACATCGCGAATGATGTGCGAGACGTCGATCGGCGCCGCCCGCAGCTCGACCCGTCGTCCGCGCAACTCGAGGAAATAGACGTATTCCTCGGCCTCGGCGCGCAGCAGGAAGCGGAGGTCGTCGCGCGTCTCGCCAGCGCGTTTCGCCAGGGCCCGCAGGTCCTCGGGCGCGTCCTTCACGAGCGTCAGCGCCTCCTCGAAGGCGCCGAGCGCGCCGATCAGCTCGAGTCCGCTCTCCCCGGCCGCGTGCGCCAGCAACTCGCCGGTCACCCGCAACCGCTCGTCGAACAGCGTCGAGCCCTGGTCGGGCGTCGAGTTCTGTCGGATGCCGGGGCGTCGCGTCTGCAGATCGAGGAAGAACGCCCGGGACGCCGTGGCGAGCCCCTCGATGGCGCGCGCCACGGCGGAGGCTTCCTGCTGCGGCACGAACAACGGCGACGTGCGGATCGCCGCCGCGTCGGTGAAGAGCTGCTCGACGCGATAGCTGCTGACCGCCACGCCGAAATACTGCGTGGCGACGTCCTCGAGCTGATGCGCCTCGTCGATGATGCCGACCTGGCACTCCGGAATCACTGCACCGAACGAATGGCGGCGCACGGCGGCGTCGGCGCACAGCAGGTGATGGTTGACGATCACCACGTCGGCGTCGGCGGCCTCCTGGCGCATGCGCGTCACGAAACAGTCCGTGTAGCGCGGACACTCGCTGCCGAGGCAGTTCTCGGTGGTCGCCGCGATGCCGTGCCAGAAGGGCAGATCCTCGGGCAGGTCGGCGAGTTCGGCGCGGTCGCCGGTCGGGGTGCGCGGCGCCCAGTGCGCAATCAGCGTCATCGCCACACGCGTCTCGTCGTCGCGGGGGCGGTCGTCCTGCAGGGCCTGCTCGAAGCGATGCAGGCACAGGTAGTTGCCGCGCCCCTTCATGCACGTCGCCCGGAACGGCCCGAGCGCCTTCTGGAGCAGGGGCACGTCCTTGTCGATCAGCTGTTGCTGGAGGTTGCGGGTGCCCGTGGACACCAGCACCTTGCGGCCGGAGAGGATGGCTGGCACGAGGTACGCCAGCGTCTTGCCGGTGCCGGTGCCGGCCTCGGCGAGCAGCACGCCCTCGTCGGTGACGACGCGCGCGACGGCCTCGGCCATCTGCTGCTGGCTGGCGCGCGGCTCGAAGCCGTCGAGCACCGACGCCAGCGCGCCCCCGCTGCCGAGGACGCGCCGGACGCCGTCGATCAGACCGGGGGCGGGTAGAGCGGGAACTCCCGGCACAGTTCTTCCACGTCGACCTTGATGGCGGCCAGAGCCGCCTCGTCCTCGGGCGCGGCCAGCGCGGCCGAGATCAGGTCGGCGATGCGGTCCATCTCGCCCTCGGCCATGCCGCGCGTCGTCACGGCAGGCGTGCCGAGGCGGATGCCCGAGGCGACCATCGGCGGGTTCTTGTCGAAGGGAATCGCGTTCTTGTTGACCGTGATGCCGGCCTTGCCGAGCGCGGCCTCCGCCTGCTTGCCGGTGATCTCCTTGGAGAACACGTCGACGAGCATCAGGTGATTGTCGGTGCCGCCGCTCACGAGGCGGAACCCCTCCTCGCGCAGCGACTGGGCGAGCCGCTTGGCATTGGTCGCCACCTGGGCCTGATAGGCACGGAAGGGCAGCTCGAGTGCCTCGCGGAAGCAGACCGCCTTGGCGGCGATGATGTGCATCAGCGGTCCACCCTGGACGCCGGGGAAGACCGCCCGGTCGATGTCCTTGGCGTACTCCTTGCGGCAGAGGATCAGGCCGCCGCGCGGTCCCCGCAGGGTCTTGTGCGTGGTCGTCGTGACGTAGTCGCTGAACGGCACGGGGCTCGGGTGGACGCCACCGGCGACCAGGCCGGCGATGTGGGCCATGTCGGTGAGCATGCGCGCCCCGACGGCCTGGGCCACCTTCGAGATCCGCTCGAAGTCGATGATGCGCGGGTAGGCGCTGGCGCCGACGACGATGAGCTTCGGCGTGTGCTCGCGGGCGAGGGACTCGAGTTCGTCGTAGTCGAGACGCTCGTCCTCCTCGCGCACGCCGTACGGCACGACCTTGTAGAGCTTGCCGGAGAAGTTGAGCGGGTGCCCGTGCGTGAGGTGCCCGCCGTGGGCCAGGTTCATGCCGAGGATGGTGTCGCCTGGCTGCAGGAACGACAGCATCACGGCCATGTTGGCCTGGGCGCCGGAGTGCGGCTGGACGTTGGCGTGCTCGGCCTGGAACAGGTCTTTCGCGCGCTGAATCGCCAGCGACTCGGCCACGTCGACGAACTCGCACCCGCCGTAGTACCGCTTGCCGGGGTAGCCCTCCGCGTACTTGTTGGTCATCACCGACCCCGCGGCCGCCATGACGGCGGTGCTCGCGAAGTTCTCCGAGGCGATGAGTTCGAGGCCGTGGTTCTGCCGGGTGGTCTCGTCGGCAATCGCCTGGGCGATGTCGGGGTCGACCTGGTCCAGCGTCCGCAGGTGCAGGGGCGTGAGGTGATACATCGTGTGAGAACCCGCGGGCTACGCGTGTCGGTCGTGTTCGAGCGCAGCGATCTTGTCGAGGCGCCGTTGGTGGCGTCCGCCGGCGAACGGCGTGTCGAGGAACGTGGCGACGATCTTCAGGGCCGTGTCTGCCGACGTCACACGCGCGCCGAGCGCGAGGACGTTGGCATCGTTGTGTTCGCGTGACAGGTGCGCGCTCTCGAGGTCCACCACGGGAGCCGCGCGCACGCCGTCGATCTTGTTGGCCGCGATGGCCATGCCGAGTCCCGTGCCGCAGGCCAGGATGCCGCGGTCGGCCTCTCCGCCGGCGACGGCGCGACCCACCCGCGCAGCGTAGTCGGGGTAGTCGACCGAGGTCTCGTCGGCCGTGCCGAAGTCCTGCACCTCGATGCCCCGGGACTCCAGCAACGAGCGAACCGCGTCCTTCAGATGGACGCCCGCATGATCAGCGCCCAGCGCCACGCGCATAGAGGCGAATTGTACTATACGGGTTCCGCCCGATTCCGGCCGGTCCACCCCTCATGTCCACGCCCGACGCCACACCCCGCCCCCCGACCGCCGTCATCTCCCGCAAGGGGGTGGACCGCGTGCGCGCCGGACATCCCTGGATCTACCGCTCCGACGTCACCGACTTCCACGCCGACCCGGGCGAGGTGGTCGAGGTCCGCGACAGCCGCGGCGCCCTGCTGGGGCGGGCGCTGTCCTCCGACCAGTCGCAGATCACGCTCCGCATGCTGACGCGCGATGCCACGCCCGTCGACCGCGACTTCTGGCGGAGCCGCCTCGCCGCGGCGATCGCGGTGCGCGCCCGCCTGGCGCTCGACGCCACGGCCGTCCGTCTCGTGCACGGCGAGGCCGACCTCCTGCCCTCGCTCATCGTCGACCGCTACGACGATGTGCTGGTGGTCCAGACGCTGTCGCAGGGCACCGACGCCCACCGCGAGCTCATCGTCGACGTGCTGGTCGAACTGCTGCAGCCGCGCGGCGTGCTGCTGCGCAACGACCCGAAGGTGCGGACGCTGGAAGGGCTGCCGCAGGAGGTCGTCCTGGCGTACGGCGAGGTGCCGGAACAGGTCGAGGTGCGTGAAGGGCCGGTGACCTACGTGGTCGATCCGTGGCATGGCCAGAAGACCGGGTTGTTCCTCGACCAGAGCGAGAACCACGCCGCGGCGGCCTCGTACGCGCGCGGCCGGGCGCTCGATGCCTTCAGCTACCAGGGGGGATTCGCCCTGCGGATGGCGCCGCACGTCGACCACGTGCTGGCGCTCGACGCGTCGGCCGACGCCGTCGCTGCCATCACCTCGAACGCCACCCGCCTCGGCCTGGCCAACGTCGAGGCCCGCGAGGAGAACGTCTTCGATGCGCTGCGCGAGTTCGAACGCGCCGATGTGCGCTTCGACACGATCGTGCTGGATCCGCCGGCCTTCGCCAAGCACAAGGGCGCGGTGCCCAAGGCGATGAGCGGCTACAAGGACATCAACCTGCGGGCGCTGCGGCTGCTCAACCCGGGTGGGCACTTGATCACGTGCACGTGCTCGGCGCACGTCGACGAGGGAATGTTCGGCGGCATCATCCTGTCGGCCGCCACCGACGCCCAGATCCCGGTGGTCGTCGTCGAGAAGCGCATGCAGGCGCGCGACCATCCGGTGTTGCTGAGCGTGCCCGAGACGTACTACCTGAAGTGCTTCGTCCTGCGCCGCGCGCACTGATCGAAAGGGCTCACGTCTCAGGACTCAGGTCTCAGAAAGCTCCTTGAGTCGAGAGCCGTGAGCCTTGAGCCTTGAGACCCCTCCCTATCGTCGCACCGTCCGATGCGTCGGCGTCGCGGTCCACGGGTCCTCGGGCCACGGGTGCCTCGGGTAGCGCGCCCGCAGTTCCCGGCGCACTTCGGCGTAGGTCGTCGTCCAGAAGCTGCGCAGGTCCTGTGTCGTCTGCACCGGGCGTCCGTTGGGCGCGAGCAGGTCGAACACCACGGGCACCCGGTGCGGACCGATGCGCGGGGTCTCGGCCAGGCCGAAGAGTTCCTGCAGCTTGACGGCGGCACGCACCGTGCCGTCGGGCGCATACGCCAGGGCGGCCGTGCGCCCACTGGGCAGCGGCAGTCGGTCTGGCGCATCGGTCAGCATCTGCTGACGCACCTGCCATGGCAGTGCCGCCTCGAGGTCGATGTCACGCAGGCTGGCGGCGCTGGCGGTGGCCACGACGAGCAGGTCGTCGAGGCTGATGGTGATGCCGGCAAACGCCAGTCGGGCGAGCAGCGCCTGGTCGCGCTCGCCGTGCGGCGCGTCGATCCACGCCCGGGCGAGCACGATCCGATCGTCCGGCATCAGGGCATCCGGCTGTTCCTGCAGGAGGAGGGCGTCGTAGCGGCGTTGGCGGAGGGCGCGCAGCCGGCCGTCGTCATCCACCCACACCCGTCGTTCCGTGTGGGTGGGCAGCAACCACCCCCGGTCGACGCCACTGGCGAGCTGCACGACGGCCTCGCGCCCCTCGATGCCCCGCACGTCGAGGGCCACGAGGTACTCCGCGTCGCGGACGCCGCTCGACGCGGCGAGCCGTGCCCCGGTCCCGGTGGCGAGCAGCAGGGCATCGCCATGAGCCGTCCGGCGCTGCGCCACGCGATCCGGGAAGCCGGCCAGCACCGCCCTGCACAGCACCTCCTCGTCGAGCGGTCCCTCGCGACGACGTGACGAGGCGGAGGCGGTGACAAGGCCTGCGCGAATCGCGTCGGCGGCGCGCCGCAGATGCGGCAGGCGTCGGGCCCCGGGCACGAGCCCGAGCAGGTCGGAGGCGGTCGTCTTGCCGTCGGGGGTCGGGGCGCGGCCATCGGTGAGCAGCGCGGCCAGCAGGCAGGCGTCCGGATGCCCGTCGGCATCGACGACCATCCGCGCGAGGCGTGGTGGCAGGGGCAGCCGCGCGATCGCGCGGCCAGCCGCCGTGAGGCCCGACGCATCGATGGCGCCGAGACGCGCCAGCAACTGGCGCGCGTCGTGCTGCCGGTGCATGGCCGGGGTGTCGAACCACTCGAAGGTGGCCAGGTCGCCGCCCCACGCCAGGATGGCGAGCAGCACCGGCGCCAGGTCGATGCGGGCGATGTCCGGCTCGCGGAACGGGCGCAGCTTGTCGCGCTCGTGCCAGAGGCGGATGGCCAGGCCCGCACCGAGGCGCGCGGCGCGCCCTGCCCGCTGGTCGGCCGCATCGGCCGGGACCCGCTCGGTCTGCAGCGTGTCCAGCGCGCGCGTCGCATCGTAGCGCGCGACCTTCTGCCAGCCGGTGTCGATCACGACGCGCACGCCCGGCACCGTGACCGACGTCTCGGCGATGTTGGTCGCCAGCACGATCCGCCGCCCGGCGCCCGGCGTCAGCGCCTCGTCCTGGGCCTCCGGCGGGAGTGTGCCGTGCAGCGGCACCACCTGCGTGCCGTGCCGTCGGGCGACCTCGTCGATCTGGCGAGCCGTCTGGTCGATCTCCCGCGCGCCGGGGAGGAAGCAGAGCACGTTGCCGACGTGCTCGCGCAACACACGCTCGACCACGCCCGGAAGGGGCGCGTCCGGGGCGTACTCGATGGCCAGCGGGTGGGGATCGCCAGGGACGGTCAGGACCGGGCAGTCGTCGAGGAAGCGCGCCACCGGTCCGGGATCGATGGTGGCCGACATCACCAGCACGCGCAGGTCGTCGCGTGCCAGCCAGGCTTGCCGAACCAGCGCGAGGCCCAGATCGGCATGCACGCTGCGCTCGTGGAACTCGTCGAGGACGACCGTGGTGATGTCGGACAGCAACGGGTCCTGTTGCAGGCGCGCGGTCAGGATGCCTTCGGTCGCGAAGAGCACGCGTGTCTCGCGGCCGAAGCGCGGTTCGAAGCGCACGTGCCAGCCCACCTCGCGACCGAGCGTCCAGCCCTGCTCCTCGGCGACGCGCCGCGCCAGGGCCCGCGCGGCGGCCCGCCGCGGCTGCAGCACCAGGACCGGGCCGTCGGCGGCCAGCATCGGCGGCACGCGGGTCGTCTTGCCGGCACCCGGTGCGGCCACCAGCACGGCGGCGCGTCGTGCCCGCAGGTGGTCGCGCAGGGGCACGAGCACCGGATCGATGGGCAGCGGCAGCACGAAGTGATTATCGTCCTCGGTCCTCGGTCCTCCGTCCTCGCTCCTCCGTCCTTCCCCGGTTCGATCTATCATCGACGTTCGTCCGCCAGGGGTATCCCGTCGGGATTGAGATCACACCCTTGGAACCTGCTCGCCGCTGCCTCCCGGGCCGTGGCGATGCCTCGCTGACGCACCGCGGGTGCGACGGCGGGGACCGGCTCACACCGGCGAAGGGAGCGCGGAACGCGAGTGCGCGTCGACCTCCTGTCGCCTGAAGGCAATACGAGGAGTCACGCGCGTGTCCCAGTCGTCCGCCGTTCCTGTTTCGACGCTGCTCGGTTATGACGAGGCGTTCCCTGGTTCCCGCAAGGTGCTGGTGGATGGCCCCCTCGGGGTGCGCGTACCGATGCGCGAGATCACCCTGTCCGGTGGCAACGCCCCGCTGCGGGTCTACGACACGAGCGGCCCGCAGGGCGTCGACGTGCGCGAGGGCCTGCCCCAGCTCCGGCGTGGCTGGATCGAGGGGCGGGGCGATACCGTCGAGGAGCCGCGCCACCTCCTGCTCGACTCCTGGAAGCGCGAGATGCCGCCGGCGCTGGCCGCGCGGACCCGCACCCGGCGGCGGGCGCGGGACGGTCAGGCCGTCAGCCAGCTCGCCTATGCGCGTCGCGGCGAGATCACGCCGGAGATGGCCTACATCGCCACGCGCGAGAGCCTGACGCCCGAGTTCGTGCGCGAGGAAGTGGCCCGCGGCCGCGCCATCATCCCGGCCAACATCAATCACCCGGAGCTCGAGCCGATGATCATCGGCCGCCACTTCCTGGTGAAGATCAACGCCAACATCGGCAACTCCGCCGTCTCCTCGTCCATCGAGGAAGAAGTGGACAAGCTGCGGTGGTCGACGCTCTGGGGCGCCGACACCGTGATGGATCTCTCGACGGGCAAGGACATCCACGAGACCCGCGAGTGGATCATCCGCAACAGCGCGGTGCCGATCGGCACGGTGCCCATCTATCAGGCGCTCGAGAAGGTCGGCGGTCGTCCCGAGGAGCTGACGTGGGAGCTCTATCGCGACACGCTGATCGAGCAGGCCGAGCAGGGCGTCGACTACTTCACCGTGCATGCCGGTGTCCTGCTGCGGTACGTGCCGCTCACCGCCAAGCGCCTCACGGGCATCGTCTCGCGCGGCGGCTCGATTCTCGCCAAGTGGTGCCTGGCGCACCACAAGGAGAACTTCCTCTACACGCACTTCCGCGAGATCTGCGAGATCATGCGTGCCTACGACGTGTCGTTCTCGCTCGGCGACGGGCTGCGTCCCGGCTCGATTGCCGACGCCAACGACGCCGCGCAGTTCGGCGAGCTGCAGACCCAGGGTGAGCTGACCAAGATCGCCTGGGAGTACGACGTGCAGGTGATGAACGAAGGGCCGGGCCACGTCCCCATGCATCTCATCAAGGAGAACATGGAGAAGCAGCTCGAGTGGTGCGCCGAGGCGCCCTTCTACACGCTCGGTCCGCTCACCACCGACATCGCGCCCGGCTACGACCACATAACCTCGGCGATCGGCGCCGCGATGATCGGCTGGTACGGCACCGCGATGCTCTGCTACGTCACGCCGAAGGAGCACCTCGGCCTGCCCAACCGCGACGACGTGAAGGCCGGCGTGATCGCCTACAAGATCGCGGCGCACGCCGCGGATCTGGCCAAGGGCCACCCGCAGGCCCGCGTGTGGGACGACGCGCTGTCCAAGGCGCGCTTCGAGTTCCGCTGGCAGGACCAGTTCAATCTGGCCCTCGACCCGGTCACGGCCCGGGCGTACCACGACGAGACGCTGCCGGCCGAGGGCGCCAAGGTCGCGCACTTCTGCTCGATGTGCGGGCCGAAGTTCTGTTCGATGGAGATCACGCAGCAGGTGCGTGACTACGCCGCCGCGCAGGGCCTGCAGGAAGAGCAGGCCATCGCGCAGGGCTTGCAGGAGAAGGCCGCCGACTTCAAGCAGGTCGGCGAGATCTACGTGCCGAAGGGGTAGGGCGTCCGGGAGGGGTAGGGCCGGCTCTCCGAGCCGGCCGTCGTGACTACCGGCCGCCGGCGACGACGGGCACGATCTGGATCACGGTGGGGTAGTGGCTCGGGTTGGCCCCCGGTGTCGGCACCAGGTAGCCCCGGCTCTTGCCCCACGTGTAGTCCTTCACCGTCACGCCCGGGGGAAACGCCATCGTCTCCTCGCGGAACCGACCGACCTCGAACATGTGCACCGGGGGGACGTCGTAGACGAGGTCGCCCTTGTCCTTGAGCTGGGTCCGGTAGTAGAGGACGAGCTCGGCGAAGGACGCGGTGGACCCGTAGAGGTAGTAGCGCTGACCCTGGCCGGCGTCGAACGACCGCAGGAACTTCGCGCCCGGGTAGACGGGCACGCCGAGCTGGGCTTCGGTCGGAATGGGCTCGGCCGGCAGCACGGACGACGCGGCGCTGCTGGCCGCGGGCGTCTCGCGCGGCGCAGGCGGCGCCGAGGCCGCGGGCTGTGCGGGACGTGTCGTGGCGCCTGAGGAGGGCGCCGGGGCCGGCGGGCGCGCGGGCACCGCCGTCGGACCCGGTGCCGGTGCGGTCGTCTCTCCCCCGCGGCCGACGGGCTGCGGAGTGACACCGGGCGGGGGCGGAGGTGGCGTCTGCGGTCGGCCCTGCGCGAGCACCGAGGCCGAGGCGAGCACCGCTAGCCAGACGGTCAGCTGAATCACGCGCGTCATGCGTCTTATTGTACGGAGATGGGCGCACTCGCCCTAGAAGAGGCCAAATGACCAGCTCACTGAAGACTGCCGCGCTGCTGGGCTTGCTCAGCGCCGTGTTCTTGTATCTCGGGCAATTGTTCGGCGGGCAGGGCGGTCTGTGGACCGCGTTTCTGCTCGCCCTGGTGATGAACGTCGGGTCCTACTGGTTCTCCGACAAGATCGTGCTCCGCATGTATCGCGCCGCGGAAGTGGGGCCCGGGCACCCGCTGCACCAGCTCACGGCCGAACTCGCGCAGCGGGCGCAGCTGCCGATGCCGAAGGTCTACGTCATCCCGGACGACTCGCCGAACGCCTTCGCCACGGGGCGCAACCCGAAGCACGCCGCGGTGGCCGCCACCGAGGGGATCATCCGGCTGTTGTCGCGCGAGGAACTGGCGGGGGTGATGGCGCACGAACTCGCGCACGTCAAGCATCGCGACATCCTCATCAGCTCGGTCGCCGCGACCCTGGCCGCCGCCATCATGATGGTGGCCCGCATGGCGCAGTTTGCCAGCTTCTTCGGCGGCAGCTCCCGCTCCGACGATGGGGAGGGCTCCAATCCGCTGGTGCTGCTGGTCGGGATCATCGTGGCCCCGTTGGCGGCGATGCTGATTCAGACGGCGATCTCCCGCTCGCGCGAGTTCGTCGCCGATGCGGGCGGCGCGGCGATCGCCGGGTCGCCGATGGGCCTGGCCAGCGCCCTCCGCAAGATCGAGGGCTACAGCCAGCGCGTCCCCATGGACGCCAACCCGGCGACGGCGCACATGTTCATCATCAAGCCCTTCAGCGGCCGTGGCCTGATGTCGCTCTTCAGCACCCACCCGCCGACGGAGCAGCGAATCGCGGCCTTGATGGGAAGGGCCGTGTAGCCCCTGATTCGCTCGGCGAAATGCCGGGAATGCCGCAATGCCGGGAATGTCGAAGGCCTCGGGGTTCGACGGCATTCCGGCATTCGGGTCCTCAGTGGCCTGTGAAGGACATCACCCGCGCCGATGAATGGTCCGGTCCAGCTCGGCATCGTCTGCAGGCCACCCCTCCTCGGGATGCACCGGACGGATTGACGCGGTCGCACCGCGAAGGTCCAGCGAGAGGGTTGCTCTGTAATCCGGGCCGAACGTCGCACAGCGGGCAGTGCCTCGAGTGGTCCGGGCGAGGCCGCTTCATACACACCGCGCATGGCCATCACGGATGGCCGTCATCCCCGCCGCACTCGGCCGAACGCCCCACCACCGGCCACCATGGTCACGCTGACATCACGCACTGGATCAGCGAGCGCCTCGAACACGAACGGCAAGTTGTTCTCGTACGTGTAGCTGTTGCCGACAAACAGCACTCGGAGCGGCGAGGCCAACGAGGCGGAGAGACCTGTCGACTGTACGCAATGTGGGTCGCGCGCACTGTGCACCAGCAAGAACGCGAGAAGGTACATTCGAAGCATGGCTACCCCGACGCCGAGTCAGCCTGGATGCCGGGAATGCCGGGAATGCTGGGAGTGATGTTCTCGGCATTCCGGCATTCGGCATCGCGGCATTGTCAGAACTGGTCCGCAATCCAGTCCGTTTGCCGCCGCACGTCCTCCTCGGGTGTGCGGCGGTGCTCGTTGTGGCGGGCGCGCAGCGTTGCCAGTACCCCCTTCACCTGTGCGGTGTACGCGGGGTCGGGATGCTTGCGCACGTAGAGGCGGGCGTACCTGGCGAGCAGGTGCGGCGCCTCGGTCTCGAGGAACTGAAGGAAGTGATCGCGGCTGCCGTCCTCGAGGTACAGCACGTTGCCGCCCAGCAGTGGGACGCCTGCGTCGTCGATGGCCGCCAGCGTGGCCTCGATTCGGGACGGGTGCGTCGAGAACCCCGGCACGAGAGGGCTCATGAGGACGCCCGCCCGCACCCCGGCGTCCTGCAGATGGCGGACGGCGCGGAGCCGCTGGAGCGGCGGGGCGGTGCCCGGCTCGAGGCGTTCCCACGCGGCGTCGACCGTGGGCACGCTCATGTACACGGTGGCGAGCCCCCGACGTGACATGCGCGCGAGGATGTCGGCGTCACGCACCACCAGGGGCCCTTTCGTGATCAGCCCGATCGGCGTGCTGGCCGCTTCCAGGTGTTCGAGGCAGGCGCGGGTGAGCCGGTAGTGTCCCTCGATCGGCTGGTAGGGATCGGTGGCGGTGCCCACGGCCACGAGTGACGGGGTCCACGAGGGGCGCGTGAGCTCGCGCGCCAGGACCTCGGCCACGTTGCGCTTCACGAAGATGTACGACGAGAACTGATCGCCGGCGCCCATCTCCATCTGTGTCTGGTAGCGACGCGCGAAGCAGTACTGGCAGGCGTGCGTGCAGCCGCGGTACGGATTCAGCGTCCACGAGAACGGCATGCCCTTCGTGCGGTTGAGCGCCGAGCGGCACACCACCTCCTGGTAGTGCGCATCATCGGCACGGCGCCGTGCCGAGGGCAGGGCGGCGACACCGTCCGCCTTGACGAGCGCGGCGACGGCACGGGTGGTGAGGGGCTCCTCGAAAAGCGCCAGCTGTCGCGTCATTTTCGTCTTTTCTTCGCATTGTCACTGCTCGGGCCACGCGGGTCAAGCTGGAGGGATCAACCGCCCGGCAGTTCGGGTAGACTGACCCGGCTATGACATTCAGACTGTTCGCGTTCCGGGCGCTCGTCGCTTCGTCGGTGGTCGTGTTCGCCGGCGCAGCCACGGCGCAAGTTCCCTCCACCCAGGACCTCGTGGGGACCTGGAGCCTGACCATGACGTCGCCGCAGGGCACGCACCCCGGCACGCTCGTCATCAAGGACGAGGCCGGCAAGCTCGCCGGCGCGATGACCGGCGAGATGGGGTCGATCCCCGTCGACGTCAAGACGACCGAGACGGGGGTCTCCATCGCGTTCACCGTGGACTACCAGGGACAGCCGCTGCCGATCGTGCTGGCCGGCAAGGTCGCCGGCGCCACGATGAAGGGCGCGGTGGACTACGGCAACGGCGCGGCGGCCGGTGACTTCACGGCCAGCAAGGGCGGTGCGGCTGCTGGGGCCGGCGCGGCGGGTCCGCTCGCTGGCGCCTGGGACATCACCGGCGATGGCGGTGGCGGCTACTCGTTCAACTTCACGCAGGACGGCACCACCGTTGGTGGCACCCTCAAGACGCCCGACGGTCTCGACATTCCCATCAAGGGCACCCTCGAGGGTTCGGCGCTGACCCTGACCGTGGTCGCCGACGGACTGTCGGGCACCATCAAGGGCACGATCGACGGCGGCGTCATCAAGGGCACGTACGACATCGGCGGCAACGCCGGCGCGTATTCGGCCGCACGGAAGCCGTAAGCGCGTGACGCCCGCGCCGCACAGGAGGCCGGCGGTGCCCGCCGGGGGATCACCGCCGCGCCTGCTGTTCATCGATGCCCTGCGGGGCTTCGACATGTTCTGGATCACGGGCGGCGACATCCTCTGTCGCGCGCTCGCGGTCTGGCTCGGGTGGGCGTGGCTCGACCACCAGATGGAGCACCTGCCCTGGGAAGGGTTCGTGTTCTACGACCTGATCTTCCCGCTCTTCATCTTCATCGTCGGCATCGTGTTGCCGATGTCGCTGCAGCGATACGAGGCGAAGCCCTCCGCGGCCTATCCGCGCATCCTGCGTCGAGTCGCCCTGCTGCTCCTGCTCGGCTGGATCAACTGGGGGTTGTTGCAGTTCGACCTGGCGGCGATGCGCTGGCCGGGCGTCCTGCAGCGGATCGCCATCTGCTATCTCTTCACGGCGCTCGCGGTGCTGCATCTGCGGATGCGGGGCCAGGCCATCCTGGCCGCGTCACTGCTGCTCGGCTACTGGGCGCTCCTCGCCTTCGTGCCGGCGCCCGGCTTCCAGGCCTACGACCTGTCGCCCGAGGGCAACCTCGTGGGCTACGTCGATCGGCTGGTGCTGCCTGGCACGTTCTGCTGCTATCCCTACGGCGACAACGAAGGGCTGCTGTCGCACATCCCGGCGGTGGCCACGTGCCTGTTCGGCGCGCTGACGGGATGGTGGTTCATGCAGCCGCGGCCCGCCATGCAGAAGCTGCGCGGACTGGTGCTGGCCGGCGTCGCGAGTCTGCTGATCGGCATGGCCTGGTCACCGCTGTTCCCGGTGATCAAGAACCTGTGGACGAGTTCCTACGTGATGATCGCGGCAGGCTGGAGTCTGCTGCTCGTGGCCGTCTTCTACTTCGTCATCGACATCCAGGGGGCGCGGCGCTGGGCCTTCCCGTTCGTCGTGATCGGGATGAACGCGATCACGATCTACGTCGCGCAGGAGTTCATCAACTTCCCGGATATCGCGAAGTTCTTCCTCGGTGGCGTGGCGTCCCTCTCGGGGGCCGCGGGTCCGGTGATCCTGGCCATCGGCGGCATCGCCGCCCGCTGGATCTTCCTCCGCTACCTGCACCGCAACGGGACGTTCCTGCGGGTCTAGGGAATTTCAGGATTTCTGGATTTCAGAATCTCACCATCCGTCGCTGCTCCTCGAGGATGTCGGCGAGTGTCTGCGCCATGGGGATCTCGGGGCGCCAGCCGGTGGCGGCCGACAGCCGCGCGTGGTCTCCGAGCAGGAGCGGCACGTCCACCGGTCGCAGCTTCTCCGGCGCTACGACGACCTCGATCGGTCGTGCCACCAGCGCGCGCAGCATCGCCAGCAACTCGCCGATCTCGACCGCCTCACCTCGGCACGCGTTGTAGATCTCGCCGCGGGCCCCGTGCTGCATCACGAGACGGTAGGCGCGCACGATGTCGCGCACGTCGGCGAGATCGCGCCGTGGCGTGAGGTTGCCGACCCGCATCGGCCCGGCGTCCAGGCCCGCTTCGATGCGCGCCACCTGATGGGCGAACTCCGGGGCGAAGAACCCCGGGCTCTGCCCTGGCCCGATGTGATTGAACGGGCGCACCACGACGACGTCCAACTGCTCGCGCCGCGCGGCTTCGAGCGCCACCATTTCCTGCGCGAGCTTGCTGACGCCGTACGGCGTCGACGGTGCGATCGGCGAATCCTCGGCGAGGGCGCGATCCGAGGGCGCGTAGACGACCGCGGACGTGGTCACCAGCACGCGCGCGTCCGTTGCGTGGCGTGCCACGGCGGCCAGCAGCACGTGGGTGACGTAGGCGTTGAGCTCGAGCGTGAGATCGGTGTTGGCCCAGGCGGCGCCCTGGTTGGCCGCCCCGGCGAGGTGATACACGGCCGAAGGTTGCAGGGCCGCGATCGCGCGGTCGACGGCCGCGGCGTCACGCAGATCGATGGCGGTCCAGGTGATGTCGTCATCGCCGGCCAGCGCGGTGCCGCGCGGTGGCTCACCGGGCCGGTACCACCCCTGCACCGGCGTTCCCTCGCGCCGCAGCAGCGCCAGCAGGTGCGTGCCCGCGAAGCCGGCAGCACCCGTGACCAGGACAGGGCGGGGCATCTGCTTAGAACGAACGGTTGCCGAAGCTGCCCGAGGTGCCGGTGTTGCCACCGAACGCCCCCAGGAAGTTCGAGAACGTGCCCAGCCCTGCCAGCGTGAAGCCGATGTTGAAGCGGCGGTCCTGTGGCACGGAGAACGTCGAGAACTGCGGGAAGTTGTACTGCTGATACTCGACGACGATGCCGCAGCACTGCGCGTTGTAGTACCCGACGATGCGCTGGTCGAGCATCACCGAGCGGCCGATGTCGTAGTAGAACGAATACGTGCCGCCGAGCCGGTTGCCCCTGGTGCGGAAGCTGGTGCTGGCGTTGAAGAAGTTGTCCGGACGTGTCGGGTCGAACGAGAACTTGCGCTGGCTCCAGCCGCCGTTGACGTCGAGCCACTGCGACAGCGCGTAGGTGCCGTTGATGCGGATGCTCTGGAACTCGCCGGCACGGTCGTCCCAGTCGAGGCGCGTCGTGATCGACGTCTTCTCGCTCGGCGCGAAGGCGGCGCCGAGGTTGATCGGCGAGAAATTGCTGGGCGCGCGTCCGAAGAAGTTGAGCGGGAATGCCCCGAAGTCGTACAGGCTGGCCTGAGGGTCGCTGTAGTAGCTCTGGGTCAGGCCCACCGTCAGGAAGTCGCGGGTCCTGGCCGTCGAGGCGCCACTGCGCCGCTTGGCCGTGAAGCGATTGACGATGCCGTAGGCGATGCGGGTGGTGCCGCCGTAGGTGAAGTCGTAGCCTTCGAGCTTGGGGATCCGGTCGTAGTTGTCGAAGGCGGTGAGGCGCTGCACCGTGAAGGTCGGCTCGATGGTGTGCTTGTACTTCTCGCCGTAGCCGTTGTTCGGCGTGTCCCACACCCGCGAGAACTTCGGTCCGACGATGTCGGTGCGCAGATCCCAGTAGGAGCGCGTCAGGGGCGCGTCTTCGGGGATGCCGCCGAGACGCCCGTTGGCCTGCGGGACGTAACTCTTGTCGTAGCGGGTGTAGTGGTAGGAAATCGACGAGTTGAACGTCAGGTACGGCAGCTTGTTGAAGGGGACGCGAATCGTCGGATTGACATCGAAGCGGTTGAGGCTCGAATCGAGTTCGCGGTCGCCGTCCTTGTCGATGCGCGCAATCGAGACGTGTTCGCTGTTGAAGCTGTAGTAGATCGGCGTCTTGCCGATGCGGCTCTGGGCGAGGCTGTACGACAGCCGCGGCGTGCCGCCCTGCAGGCTCGAGTTCGTGTCGGAGTAGAACAGCTCGGTGGTGTCGTAGGTCGCACTGACGCTCTGCCGGCCCCAGTTGCCCGAGATGTTGCCGCGGACGCTGCGCGTGCGCGACGACCAGTCATACGGATTCTGGTTGAAGGTCGCGCGCGTGACGACACTGGAGAAGTAGTCGACGTTGCCGCGGGCGCGCAGGCCGAGCGGCAGCACCTGGGCGACGTTGGCGCGGATCTCGTAGTTGGTCGCCGCCGGCGTCGTCACCGAACCGAGCGAGCTCGTGTACGTCGCTTCCTTCTCCTTCAGGTAGTAGGTCGTGACGTTGCCCTGGGACCCGCGGCCGGCGACGTAGCGATACTCCCCGCCGACGCCCTGCCCTCGCTTGGCGAACCAGTCGTGGTAGACGGTGGCGTCCTGGCTGCGGTTGATGGCCCAGAAGAACGCGTTGCTGACGCTGGGGCCGCGGATGACCGAGGAGCCATACGTCGGCAGCAGGAAGCCGGTGGCGCGGTCGTCACCCTGGATGGGGTAGTACATCACCGGCAGGTAGAACATCGGCACGCCCTTCACCTTCAGCACCGTGTTCTTCATGATGGCGTACTCGTCGAGTTCGACCAGCGACGTGCTCGACACGAGCTCCCAGCGCGGCGTCGGCTGCACGCAGCTGGTGAAGCCGCCGCGCGTGATCTTGTAACGCTTGGGTCCGACCTTCTCGATCACCTCACCGTAGAACAGCGCGTCGGGTTCCTGCGTGCCGAAGAAGCTCTTGTCGACCTTGTCGCCGAGGTAGGTCGAGCCGGTGGCGTTGTGGAACGTGCCCACCTTGGTGTCGAGGTTGAACTCGAGCCGCTCGGCGGCGATGCGTGTCTGGGGCGACGTGTAGACCACGTTGCCGGTGGCCACCATCAGTCGCGTCTCGGTGTCGTAGTCGACCTGATCGGCGAAGAACTTCTGCTTGCCGGCGTCGTCGGTCATCTCGACCTCGCCGAGGAAGCGGAACTTCGAGCCGTCGATCTCGATCTTCAGCTGGCGCGACAGCTTGAAGCCCGGGACCTGCTGCGCGTGGGCGGCCACGGGGAGCGCGGCCAGGACGAGCAGGAGCGCGAGGACACGGAGCGTCGGAATGGATGGCACGGGCTGGACAGGGAGGTCGGGCGTGGCGACCCGCAGAATATCACGCGGGATCGCGCGCCCCGGCCTGGTCGTCGAGCCAGCCGCGGACGGCGCCGACGAGAAACAGCGAGCCCGCGACCACCACCCGTGCACCGTCTTCGGACGCGCGCGCCATGGCCGCGGTCGGCGTGGCGGCGGCCTCGACGGGCATCGCGGGAGCCAGCCGCGTGATCAGGGCAGCCAGGTCGTCGGCCGGCAGCGCGCGAGGGAAGTCCACGGCCGTGGCGATGACCCGACGGGCATGCGGCAGCAGCGGCGTGAGAAGTCCCGCCACGTCCTTGTCGCGCATGCAGGCGGTGACCAGCGTGACCGGCGAGAATCCGCTGCTCTGCAGCCAGCGGGCGAGGGCCGTGGCACCCGCAGGGTTGTGTGCGCCGTCGAGCACCAGTGGCGCGCCGCCGGGGAGATGCCGCCGCTCCAGGCGTCCCGGCCAGCGCGCCTCGCGCAGCCCGGCGGTGATGGCGTCCCGCCCGCCGCCGATGCCGCGGGCCTCGAGCACTTCGAGCAGGCGCACGGCCACGACGCCGTTGGCCACCTGATGTCGCCCCGGCAGCGCCAGTGCCACCGGGCCGTAGTGGCGCCATGGCGTCTCGAGGCGCAGCGTCGTCTCGCCGGCCGTCTCCGTGGCGTCCACCACGACGTCCTCGGCCGCGAGGACCAGGCGGGCGCCCCGCGCCCGGCAGGTCTCGGCGATGACGGCCGCCGGCTCCGTCTCCGTGACGCCGCTCACCACGATGGCGTCGGGCATGATCACCCCGGCCTTTTCTCCGGCGATCGCCGTCAGCGAATCGCCCAGCTGCGCCATGTGGTCGAGGGCGATCGAGGTGATCGCCGCGTACGGCGCCCTGACGATGTTGGTGGCGTCGTGCCGACCGCCGAGGCCGACCTCGATCACGGCGACCTGCACGCGTGCCTCGCGGAAGATGACGAAGGCCGCGGCGGTGGTCAGCTCGAAGTAGGTCGCAGGACCGCCGAGGGTGCCGGCGGCGAGCAGGGCGTCCTCGGCCTCGAACACGGCCTGCAACGCCGCGTCGAGCTGCCCGTCGTCGACATCGACGCCGTCGATGGCAAAGCGCTCACGCACATGCAGGAGATGTGGCGACGTGTAGCGACCGACGCGCAGCCGCGCGGCCTGCAGGGCCGCGGCGACCATCGCCGTGACCGAACCCTTGCCATTGGTGCCGGCGACGATGACCGGGAGGAAGGCCTGCTGCGGCTGCCCGAGCGCGGCGACCAGCGCGCCGATCGTGTCGAGCCCGAGCTTGAGCCCGAAGAACTCGCGGGTGGCGAGGCGGTCCTGCGGCGTCATGCCGGCGCGTGCATGAACCTCAGCGCGTCGGCGACCGCGGCCTTCAGCTTGCGGCGGTCGACGATCATGTCCACCATGCCGTGCTCGACGAGGAACTCGGCGCGCTGGAAGCCCTCGGGCAGCTTCTGGCGAATGGTCTGCTCGATGACGCGCGGACCGGCAAAGCCGATGAGCGCCTTCGGCTCGGCGATGTTGAGGTCACCGAGCATCGCGAAGCTGGCGGTGACGCCACCGGTGGTCGGGTCGGTCAGCACGGAGATGAAGGGCAGGCCGGCGCGATCGAGTCGGGCCAGCGCCGCGCTGACCTTGGCCATCTGCATCAGCGACAGCGTGCCTTCCATCATGCGGGCCCCGCCCGAGCACGACACCACGACGACGGGCCGGCGGTACTGCAGGCCACGCTCGATGGCGCGGGTGATCTTCTCGCCGACCACCACGCCCATGCTGCCGCCGATGAAGGAGTACTCCATCGCGGCGATCTCGGTCTCGATCCCGTCGATGGTGCCGGTGCCACAGACGATGGCGTCCTTCAGGCCGCTCGCCTCCTGCGCGGTGCGCAGCCGCTGCGAGTAGGGCTTGGTGTCGATGAAGTTCAGGGGATCGGTGGAGGCGAGGTCACGGTCGTGCTCGACCCAGGGCCCGTCGAACAGCATGGCCAGCCGGTCGGCCGCGCCGAGCCGGAAGTGGTGGGCGCACTTGGGGCAGACCTGCAGGTTGCCGTCGAGGTCCTTCTTGTAGAGTGCCTGGCTGCAGTCGGGACACTTGACCCACACGCCTTCCGGGATGCGGCTCGTCTTCTGCGCCGGAGCGATGGGTTTGGGAACGCGCTTGAACCAGGCCATGGCATTCGTCGCGGCGACGCGGCGGCGGAGACGGGCTCCGGTCGCCCTGTCCGTCGGCAGGCGAAGGGACAGGTTAGTCAGCCGCGGAGGGGAACGCAAGGGCTGGGCGCCCGGCCCCTAGCGCTGCCGGGGAACGTAGTACTGCGTGCCCTGCTGCATGTGCTCGATCTGTCGCAGCAGATCCTCGACGTCCTCGTCGTGCCAGTCGAGGTCGAGCGACGAGGTCTCCACCACCAGCAGCGGCGCCCCCGTGTAATGGAAGAAGAAGTGGTTGAACGCGTCGTTGAGCTCGCCGATGTGGTGGTCGTCGGCGAGTCGACGGTCCGGGGAACGCCGGGCGCGGTCGCGCAGGCGCTTGCGCAGCCGGTCGGTCGGGCACTGCAGGTAGACGACGACGTCCGGGGTGGGGAGGTCGCGGGCCAGCAGGTCGTACAGGCGCTGGTAGATGAACAGTTCGTTGTCGTCGAGGGTCAGGTAGGCGAAGATCTTGTCCTTGTCGAACAGGTAATCGCACACCGTGGCCTGACTGAACAGGTCGCCCTGGCGAAGCGTCTCCTGTTGCCGGTGTCGAGCCAGCAGGTGGAAGAGCTGGGCCTGGAATGCGGCGCCGGCGACTTCGGACTTCCGATCGGGCGCAAACGGGTTCTCGACATCGTCGAGGACGAGGCTGGCGTCGAGGCGCTGGCCGAGGCGCTCGGAGAGCACGGCCTTGCCGACACCGGGAGGGCCCTCGATCGCGAGGTAGCGCGCGTCCACGTTGCGCCTGAGTATATCGACGCGCTTCGAGGAGCGGCAAGTCGCGCGTGCTAGCATGCGCCCGAGTGATGACGCGTCGCCTGTTGCCCCTCGCCTCGCTGGCGGTGGCCACCGCCTGTGCGTCGGTTCCGCCGCCGCCTCCCCCGGTCGTCGCCCCGCCGTACGAGCCCAAGATCGCCAGCATCCTGCGCCTCGAGGACCACCGCGTCCTGGAGGATGCGCAGTCGCGGCCCGCCCCGCCACCGCCTCCGGCCGTCGATCGGCGCGGCCGGCCATTGCCGGCACCAGCGCCACCGCCGGCCATGGACCTGGTCTCGCTGCTCGGCGATACCGACGCGCGTGTGCGCCGGCGCGCCGCGCTGGCCATCGGCCGCGTCGGGATGCCGGCGGGTGTCGCGCCGCTCGTGGCTCGCCTCCAGGATCCGGATGCCGACGTCCGCGCGATGGTGGCGTTCGCCCTCGGGCTCCTCGGCGACCGCGCGGGAGTCGATCCCCTGATCACCACGCTCGGCGACCCGAACCCCCTCGTGAAGGGGCGTGCGGCACACGCGCTCGGGTTGCTGGGACCGACCACGGCGGCCGCGGCCGCGGCGCCGATCGCGCAGATGGTCCGGCAACTGGTCGAAGGCGGCGCCATCGCCGCTCCACCGGCCGACGATGCGGCGACGAGCAGCGTCGAGGCCGACGCGGTCCGCCGCGGGCTCGGGGCCCTGACGGCGCTGCGCAGCTACGACGGCCTGGCCACCGCCGTCCTCGACGCGCAGGGGCGTCCGCGGAGTTCCTGGTGGCCGATTGCCGCCGCGCTGTCGCGCGTCGGTGACGACCGCGCCGTGCCGGCGCTGGTCGAACTGGTGTCCTCGAACTCGCCCTTCACCGCGGGATACGCGGTGCGAGGCCTCGGCGAGCGCAAGGCGACCACGGCGCTGCCCACCCTGCTCCCGCTGCTCGAGGCCTCGAGGCAGGTCCACCCGCAGGTGCGCGTGTCGGCCGTCAGAGCCGCGGGGCAGCTGCGTGACGCGCGTGCCACGGCCGGCCTGCTCGGCCTGTTGCGGCAGAAGGACGTGCCGCTCGGGCTCGAACTCGAGATCGTGACGGCACTCGCGCAGATCGGTGCCCGCGAGGCCGAGCCCGACGTCATCGATCGCCTGACGTCGCGGTCGCCGTTCGTGCGTGCGGCGGCCCTGCGCGCCCTCGCGCGCATCGACTCGCTGTCGTTCACGACGGTGCTGTCGGGGCTGGACCCCGATGGCGACTGGCGCGTGCGCGGCGCCCTGGCCGACGCGCTGCCGACGTTGTCGCTCGAGAACGCCACGCCGATGCTGGAGCGGTTGCTGGCCGACCCCGACGCACGCGTGCTGCCGCCGGCGCTGCGCGCGGCTCACCAGTTGAAGTGGCCCGGTCTCGAGAAGCACCTCGCGTCGGTGCTGACGCGTGACGATGTGCTGGTGCGCGCCGAAGCGGCGTCGATCGCCGGCGAGGCGAAGCTGGTGGCCCTGCGCGAGGCGCTCGTCGCCGCGTGGCAGCGGTCACGCAGTGACTCGAGCGACGACGCGCGTTGGGCCAGCCTGCAGGCGCTGGCGGCCATCGACCCGGCGGCGGCGCGCGGCCCGATGGACGAGACGCTGGCCGATCGCGACTGGGCGATGCGGTTGCGCGCGGCGCGCTGGCTGGTGGCGCAGGATCCGGCCAGTGACGCGCTCGGGCGCATCCGGCCGGCCCCGGTCGCCGTGGCGGCGGATCTGTATGCGTCGACGCGGTTGATCACGCCGGCGTATTCGCCGCAGGCCTACATCGAGACGGCCAAGGGCACGGTGCAGGTGGAACTCGCGGTGCTCGACGCGCCGCTGACGGTGGAGAACTTCATCACGCTGGCGCGCAAGGGCTACTTCAACGGCCTGCAGATCCATCGGGTGGTGCCGGCCTTCGTGGTCCAGGACGGCGACCCGCGTGGTGATGGCAGCGGTGGTCCCGGCTACAGTATCCGCGACGAACTCAACGATCGGCCGTACGCGCGGGGTACGGTGGGCATGGCGCTGTCGGGGCCGGACACGGGCGGCAGCCAGTGGTTCGTGACGCATGCGCCACAGCCGCATCTCGAAGGTCGCTACACGGTGTTCGGCCAGGTCGTCTCGGGGATGGACGTCGTCGATCGGCTCGAGGTGGGTGACACCATCACGCGGGTGCGGATCTGGGACGGCGTGACGGCGCCACAGTAACGCCGGACGCCGGACACGAAAAGAGGCGCGGTGGTGCCGCGCCTCTGCGATGTCCTCTGACCATCGCTATCGTTTCTTGGCCGCCGTCTTGGCTGCCGGTGTCTTCACGGCGGCCTTCTTCGCTGCTGCTTTCTTGGCCATGGCGTATCCCCCCTTTCCAGGCGGTCTACTCGGCCGGCCGCTCGCAGGCAATCACGTGCGCTCGCAACGCTGTCTCCCGCGCTCACGACCCGTGAGAGGCAGTGAGAACAGCCGTTCGTTACGGCCGGAAATGGCCGGCGGCCGCCGATCGAGTCTGGCAGCCGCCGCGTGTCCAACTGACGAGGCCACCCGGAGGGCAGCACTCGTTGCGGCGTGGCGACGAAGCGCCAGAGCCGCGAGGCCGACTACCGCTTCTTCGCGGCCTTCTTCGTAGCCGTCTTCTTGGCTGCTGCCGGCTTCTTCGCCGCGGCCTTCTTGGCTGCCTTCTTCGCCATTCTTCCTCCTAGGTTGCCGGTCGCTCGCTCCGTGAGCCGTCATTGGCCCATCACTACAGGTGGATTGAGCTACCCTGCCTCACACAAGATGTAGATTATGGATGAGAAAATTGGCTTGTCAAGCATAAAGACGGCGTGATTGTCAAAAAAATTTGCCCAGCCACGCCCACCCCTGGTCGAGCCGGCTAGCGCAAACCTCGAGCCTTGTCAAACTTGACAAATCAAACCCTTTGCTTACGTTCCTGCGCCGACTCCCGCCTGGCATTCCGGCGCGCGTTTGCGGGGCCTGACGCGCCGCGCGTCCCCTGATCAGTAAGGACTGAAGCACGCATACGCGCCCCCTGCGGGCACGCCACGCGGAGGCCACGACATCACGTGCAGGACGCGATGTCGTGGGCCCTCGACGGGGTGTTTTCGGGGAGGAGACCTATTTGCGGATGGGGATGATCTAGAACGCCGAGACGCGCAACTGCTGCTTCTCGGCGTGCCGCTCGAGCGCCAGCTGCACCAGACGATCGACGAGCTCGGGATACGCGAGGCCGGTCGCCGCCCACAGCTTGCTGTACATGCTGATGGTCGTGAAGCCGGGCATCGTGTTGATCTCGTTGACGAACACCTCACCGCTGTCGCCATCGACCAGGAAGTCGACGCGGCTGAGACCCGCGCCATCGACGGCGCGGAACGCCGCGATGGCCAGCGCCTGCAGGCGTGAGCCCATCTCGTCGGGGACATCGGCTGGAATGGCGAGCCGACTCGCGCCGTCGAGGTACTTGGCCTCGTAGTCGTAGAACTCGCGCGACGGCACGATCTCGCCGGGCACCGAGGCGATCGGCTCGTCGTTGCCGAGCACGGCCACTTCGATCTCGCGGGCGGCCGGCACGCCGGCCTCGACGACGACCTTGCGATCGTAGTCGGCGGCGAGCTTCAGGGCCTCGACCAGCTCGTCGCGCGTGCGGGCCTTGGAGATGCCGACACTGGATCCGAGATTGGCCGGCTTGACGAACAGCGGCAGACCGAGCTGCGCGAGGAGTTCGTCGGCGACCACCTCGGTCTCGGCCAGCACGCGCCGACGCAACACGACGGCGTAGGCGCACTGCGGCAGGCCGTGCGCCGCGAACACGCGCTTCATCAGCGCCTTGTCCATGCCGACCGACGAGGCCAGCACGCCGCAGCCGACGTAGGGCACGTTGGCCAGTTCGAGCAGGCCCTGCACGGTGCCATCCTCGCCATGCGGCCCGTGCAGCACCGGGAAGATGACGTCCAGCCCGACCCCGGTGACGATGGCGCGGGGTTCGTCCTCGCCCCGGGTGGGGGTGCGGTCGATGGCGAGGATGGTCTCCTCGCTCGGCCGGGGCAGCAGGTGCACCTCGCGTCCGGCGCGCAGCGCCTTCATCTCCGATCGGGTCTGTTCGATGACCTCGGAGGCCGACGCGGCCGTCGGTGGCTTGTCGGCCAGTGACCATCGCCCGTCACGGTCGATGCGGATCGGCACCGGCTCGTAGCGAGTGCGATCGAGGTTGGCCATGACGGCAGCGGCTGAGGCGATCGAGACTTCGTGCTCGCCCGAGCGGCCACCATAGATGACGCCCACGCGCAGTTTCTTCAAGGTCTTTGGGGGTCCCGGAGACGGCCGGAATGGCCGGATGGATGCCGTAGTATAGCCGAATGCCCGGGGCCTTCGCGTTCACGCTGACGGGCCGGGACGGGCAGGCACGCACGGGACGCCTGCAGACGCCGCACGGCAGCGTCGAGACTCCGGCGTTCATGCCGGTCGGCACCCGCGGGGCCGTCCGTGGCGTGACGCAACGGGCGCTCGAAGAGGCCGGCGCCGCCATCGTCCTGGCCAACACCTATCACCTCTATCTCAGGCCCGGCGACGATCTGATCGCCGAGCGTGGCGGTCTGCACCGGTTCATCGGCTGGCCCGGCCCGATCTTGACCGACAGCGGTGGCTACCAGATCTTCAGCCTCGGCCCGCTGGTGAAGATCACCGAGGAGGGGGCCCGGTTCCAGTCGCACCTGGACGGCTCACGGCATGCGCTCACGCCGGAGAAGGCCGTCGACATCCAGGCCCAGCTCGGCCCCGACATCGCCATGGTGCTCGACGAGTGCCTGGCGGCGCCGGCGTCGGAGGCGGCGACGGCCGCGTCCCTCGACCTGACCCTGCGCTGGGCGCGCCGCTCGCGCGACCGCTTCCTCCAGCTGCAGGCCGGCCCGGTGCCGGGCGTCACGGTCAGCACCCCGGGCCAGGCCCAGTTCGGCATCGTCCAGGGGGGGGTCTATCCCCATCTGCGCGAGAAGAGCGCGGCGGCCCTCCAGGCGATCGGCTTCGAGTCCTATGCCATCGGCGGCCTCAGCGTCGGCGAGTCGGTGGCGACCATGTACGAGGTGGTGGGCTACACCACGCCGCTGCTGCCGGAGGATCGGCCGCGGTACCTCATGGGCACCGGCATGCCCGACGACCTGGTCGAGTGCGTGGCGCGGGGGATCGACATGTTCGACTGCGTCCTGCCGACGCGCAACGCCCGCAACGGGCAGGTCTTCACGCCGGACGGGCCGATCAACCTCCGCAACGCCCGCTTCGCCCGCGACGATCGGCCCATCGACGACCAGTGCCCCTGCGAGACCTGCCGACGCCATTCCCGGGCCTACCTGCGCCATCTTTTCCACAACAAGGAGATGAACGCGGGCACGCTCGCAAGCGTCCACAATCTCGTCTTTTACCTTGACACCCTCAGGCGGATCCGACAGGCTATCGGTTTCGGGTTGTTCGAGCAGTTTCGACAGGACTTTCACCGCCGCTTCTCCCGGACAACCCCGAGTTCCTGATGCTCTCCTCGAGTGTGCTCGTTCGTTCGCTCCTTGCCCTGTCGGCCCCGGCCGATCCCAACGCCAGCCCGTGGCTGTCGTTGCTGCCGTTCGTCATCATTCTCGGCATCTTCTACGCGATGGTGCTGATGCCGATGAAGAAGCGGCAGCAGAAGGTCGCCGACTTCCAGAGCAGCCTGAAGCTCGGCGACAAGGTCATCACCACCGGCGGCCTCTACGGCACCATCACCCGCCTCGGCGAGCAGCACGTGCAGCTCCAGATTGCGCCGCAGGTCCGCATCGATGTCGCTCGCGCGGCCGTCGGCGGCCTGCAGGGGCAGGACCCCGTCGTCGTGCCCGACCAGGGCGCCTCGTAACTCCTCATGACAAGCAACCTTCGCTGGAAAGTGATCGCCATCCTCGTGGTGGTCGCGCTGGCCGTCGTGGCCTTCTACCCGCCCAAGGACAAGGTCAAGCTCGGGCTCGACCTCAAGGGCGGCGTCCACCTCGTGCTCCGCGTCCAGACCGACGATGCGCTGAAGCTCGAGACGGAGACGAGCGCCGAGCGCCTGCGCGACGAGCTGTCGCGCCAGGGCGTCTCGATCGGCGCCGTGTCGCCGCAGGACGTCCGATCGTTCCGCGTGGAGGGCGTGCCCGGCGACCGTGATGCCGACTTCCGTCGCATCGCCGAGGAGTGGGTCGGCCAGGTGTTCGACCGCGCGTCCGGCACCGGTGGGGCCTACACCTTCACCCTCAAGACCGCGCAGGTGGCGCGGCTCCGCCAGGAAGCGGTGGCGCAGGCCCTCCAGACCATCGAGCGCCGCGTCAACGAACTCGGCGTCGCCGAGCCGATCGTCGCGCCGCACGGCGAGGGCGACCAGATCCTCGTCCAGATGCCGGGCGTGACCGACGTCGCCCGCGCCAAGGAGATCATCCGGTCCACCGCCCTCCTCGAGCTGAAGATCGTCGAGGATGGCCCGGCGCCGTCACGCGACGCCCTGCTGGCGGCCCGCGGCGGCCAGGTGCCGCCCGACCTCGAGATCGTGCCGGGCGCCGCCGAAGCCGGTGGCACCGGTCCGGTCTTCTATCTGGTCAAGCGTGTCGCCGGCATCACCGGTCGCGACCTGCGCAACGCGCGTCCCTCGCTCGACGAGAACAACCAGCCGGCGGTCGGCTTCTCGCTCAACCAGCAGGGCGCCGACAAGTTCAGCAAGCTGACCAGCGAGAACATCGGCCGGCAGCTCGCCATCATCCTCGACGGCCGCATCCAGAGCGCGCCGACGATCGAAGGCCGGATCTACGACGAAGGCCGCATCTCGGGGTCGTTCACGTCGCAGGAAGTGCAGGACCTGTCGCTGACGCTGCGCTCGGGCGCGCTGCCCGCCAGCCTGACCTACCTCGAGGAACGCACGGTCGGCCCATCGCTCGGCGCCGACTCGATTCGCGCCGGCGTCCTGGCCTCGGCCATCGGCCTCGGGCTGGTCACGCTGTTCATGCTGGCCTACTACAAGCTGACCGGCATCAACGCGCTCGTCTCCGTCTCGCTCAACCTGCTTATCCTGCTCGGCTTCATGGCCTACATCGGCGCCGTGATGACCCTGCCTGGCATCGCCGGCTTCATCCTGACGATCGGCATGGGCGTCGACTCGAACGTGCTGATCTTCGAGCGCATCAAGGAAGAACTCGGCTCCGGCAAGTCGGCGCGCGCCGCCGTCTCGGCCGGCTTCGATCGCGTCTTCCTGACCATTCTCGACACGCACGTCGCGTCGCTCATCTCGGCGGCGTTCCTGTTCCAGTTCGGCACCGGGCCCATCCGCGGTTTCGCGACGACGCTGTTCTTCGGGTTGCTGTCCAATGTGTTCACCGCGGTGTTCGTGTCCCGGACGCTGTTCGAACTCATCCTCTCGCGTCGCCCGCAGGGCGCGAAGCTGAGCATCTGAGGGCGTCATGGATCTGTTCTCGAACACCAACTACAACTTCACCAAGTGGCGCTGGCACGCCCTGGCGTTCTCGGCCATCCTCATCGTGCTGGGGATCGTCCAGATTGCGCGCCACGGGTTGCCGCTCGGCATCGACTTCTCGGGCGGCACCATCGTCGTCCTGAAGTTCCAGCAGCCGACGTCGGAAGAGGCCGTGCGCACCGCGCTCGACACGATCCCCGGCGAGAAGGTCGTGCAGCAGTACGGTGACGCCAGCGCCAACGAGGTGCTGGTGCGCCTGCCGCAGGCCCAGCAGACCGAGCAGGGCACCAGCCTCGAGCAGGGCGCCACGCAGGTGCTCAACGCCGTGCGGGCCGCCAACCTCGGCACCTTCGAGGTGATCAGCACCGAGATCGTCGGGCCGGTCATCGGCAAGGACCTGCAGCGCAAGGGGCTCTACGCCACCTTCGCCAGCATCCTCGGCATCACCCTCTACATCGCCTTCCGCTTCCGGCTGTCGTTCGCCATCGGCGCCATCGCGGCGACGCTGCACGACGTCATCGTCACGCTGGCGGTGCTGACGTTCTTCGGCTACGAGCTGTCGCTCAACGTCATCGCGGCGATCCTGACCATCACCGGCTACTCGGTCAACGACACCATCGTCATCTTCGACCGCGTCCGCGAGAACTTCCGGACGATGCGCGGGGCGTCGCTGGAGCACCAGGTCAACACCTCGGTCAACCAGACGCTGAGCCGCACGATCATCACGGCCGGCACCACCTTCCTGTCGGTGCTCGCCCTGTACATCTTCGGCGGCGAGGTCCTCGAGGGCTTCGCCTTCACGATGCTCGTCGGCATCGTCAGCGGCACGTACTCGACCGTGTTCATCGCCTCGGCCATCGCCATCGCGCTGAGCAAGAACGAAGCGAACACCCCCGCCGCGCCGTCGGCGTCGGCCCGTTCGGCGTCGGATCGTCCGCGCCGCCGCGAGCGGCGCAACGCGTAGGCGGCGGGCGTGCCGGTGCACGTCGCTGCCGCGCTGCTGGGCGCGGTGCAGGGACTCACCGAGTTCCTGCCCGTCTCCAGTTCCGCGCACCTCATCCTCGCGCGCGCCTTCTTCGGCTGGGATGACCGCGGCTTCGGCCTCGCCTTCGACGTGGCGACCCACGTCGGCACACTGCTGGCCATCGTCCTCTACTTCCGCGAAGACATCCTGGGCATGCTGCGGGCCCTCCCGCGCGTCGCTGCCGGCACCGACGCAGACGCCCGGCGCGCCCGTCTCATCGCCATCGGCACGATTCCCGTGGTGATCGTCGGCGGGCTGCTGGCCGACGTCATCGAAGCGCACACGCGGACGCCGCTCGTGGCCGCCGTCACGCTGGCGGCGGGCGCGTTGCTGTTCCTGCTGGTCGAGCGCGTCGGCGAGCAGTGGCGCCAGGACGACCGCGGCATGAGCGTTGGCCAGGCCCTGGTGTTCGGCCTCGCGCAGACCACGGCGCCGGTGCCGGGCGTCTCGCGGTCGGGCGCGACGATCGTCGCCGGCATGCTGATGGGATTCACCCGCGCGGGTGCGGCGCGCTTCGGATTCCTGCTCGGTATCCCGGCCATCGTGGCCGCTGCGGCCAAGGAGGCGATCGATCTGCGTCAGGTCGGCCTCACGCCCGGCGACGCCACGCTCTTCCTGATTGGCGGCGCGACGGCCTTCGTCGTGGGCTACCTCGCGATCCGTTTCTTCATGCGCTACCTCGGTTCGCACTCGCTGGCCGTCTTCGCCTGGTACCGGCTGGCGCTGGCCGGCACCGTCGTCGCCTGGGCGATGACCCGCTGACATGTGGAACTACCTGCAACGCCGCTTCGTGGCCGGATTCTTCGTCACGGTGCCGCTGGCGCTCAGCGTGGCGGCCCTGCTCTGGATCTTCGGCCTCGCCGATGCGCTCACCTCGCCGGTGGTGGAGCAGATCTTCGGCCGCCGTGTGCCCGGCCTGGGCATCGCGGTGACGGGCGCGGGCATTCTCGTGGTGGGGTTCTTCGCGGCCAACGTGCTCGGTCGTCGGCTGCTCCAGCGCGCCGATCACTACCTGTTGCTCGTGCCGCTGTTCCGATCGATCTACGCGCCGGTGAAGCAGCTGGTGTGGGCGTTCAATCCGCAGAACGAGTCGGGCTTCAAGCGGGTGGTGCTGGTGGAGGAGCCCAACCGTGGCATGGTCCTGGGGTTTCTGACGCGGGAGCTGACGGTGCCTGATGCGTCGGGGACGCCTGAGGCGTGGGTGGCGGTGTACGTCCCCACCAACCATCTGTACCTCGGCGACGTCCTCCTCTACAGACAGGAGCGCGTGCGGTTTCCGGAGATCACGGTCGAGGAAGGGGTTCGCATCTTCCTCACCGGCGGCATGGCGCTGCCGGCGTCGATCATGACGTCGGCGGGGGCGCCGGAGACGCTGTCTGCAGGGCCGGAGGGGAGGCTCGGCGGGGGCACGGAAGTCACGCGTCAGGGCGGCTTTTGACACGCGCGGAGTTGCGCGCATAACATGCGCCTTCTGCGACCTCAGCGGGGACGCGGCCGTGCCGTCAGGATGAGGCAGCGGTCGTGTGCGGTGCTGGTGAAGGGCGCGAGCGAGCCTCGGAAATTTTGTCCACGGCACCCGTGGCCCGAATCCCGAAAACCGGTGTCAAAGAGGACATCGGAGTTCGTTGACACTGTTTTTTTGCTGTCGCTATAATCGCCGCCTCACGACGGTATAGATGCAGCGTCTGGGTCGGTAGGAGGACAGGCCAGTGCCGAAAGACATGTTCGGGGATGTGGTCGAGCCATCCATCAAGGTTGGTTCGCAGAAGTGGTACACGGTCCCCGTTTCGATCATTCTCCACGTGCTCGTGCTGGGCTCGGTGGTCATCATCCCGCTGATGGCGATGGATGCGCTGCCCGAGGTCTCCGGGAGCATGTCGGCCTTCGTCGGTGCGCCGCCGCCTCCGCCGCCGCCACCGCCCCCGCCGCCGCCGCCACCCGCGGCGGCAGCGCCGACGCCGACGCCGACGCCAACGGCCAATCCGAACGCCGCGCCCATCGAGCCGCCCAAGGAGATCAAGCCTGAGGCCCCCGCACCGCCCGCCGCGAACATCGGCGTGGGCGTCCCGGGTGGTGTCGAGGGCGGGATCCCCGGTGGGGCCCTGGGTGGTGTGGTGGGCGGCTTGCCGTCCGCGCCGCCGCCGCCGGCTCCGCCCCCGCCGCCGACCCAGCCGGTCCGCGTCGGTGGCAACATCGCCCCGCCGAAGAAGACACGCGACGCGAAGCCGGTGTACCCGCAGATCGCCCAGTCGGCCCGCGTGTCCGGCGTGGTGATCATCGAGGCCACGATCGGCCCGAACGGCAAGGTGCAGAACGCGCGCGTGCTCCGCAGCATCCCGCT
>LNFM01002433.1_pt1 | contig 39013 bp, 25 predicted proteins | sample 596031 | NCBI WGS metagenome assembly LNFM01 (sample SAMN04254537, study PRJNA301005) | activated carbon metagenome | isolation source: dual media filters at the Ann Arbor, Michigan drinking water treatment plant | place: USA: Ann Arbor | reverse complement strand
TTCGCGATCGTTCGATGGTTTGGCGTGAGACGATTGCGTTTTTCGCCGTCAACAGAGGTAGAATCTCGACGATGTTGTTTGCGCGAAAGCTCGGCTTGATTCTTGGTGTCGCGGTCGTCGGCTCGGCGAGCGCTGCGTGCGGACCCCAGAGCGTGACCCCCGATGGGGGTGGCGACGCCAACGTCACCGACGTCGGCGCGGACGCCAGTGATTCAGCGCCACCCACCGAGGGCGGCTGTGCGGCCTCGCCCGCGGTGATTCACTCGTTCAATCCCGGCGTGCTCTACGTGCGCACCGGCGCGACGGTTCCGCTGCAGCTTCGGCTGCGTCGAGACCCGCGGCTCTGTCCGATGACCTTCGCTGTGACGTCGATGGACGAGGCGGTCGCGCGGCCCATGGCCAACACGCTGACCTATCCATTGAGCGTCGGCGCGCTCGATATTCAAGTCACCGCGGGGATGACCCCTGGGCGCACGAAGATCCGCGTGCGACAGACGGACACGACCTCGTCCGTGGTCGAGAGCGAGGTCGACGTGATCGTTCTCGCGCCGGATCGCCCGACGTGTCCCGCCGGGATGAGCGCAAACGGAATGCTCCGAGCCGGCGGTCGCGTCGCGGGTGCGGCTGGAAGCCCGCTCGCCAACGCGAGCATCTCGGCCCCCACGACGGCCACCACCATCCCAGCCACTCCAGTCACTGTGGCGTGCGCGGCGGATCAAGTGCCGACGGGCTTCGAGGCGATCGGGCCTGCGGTGTCGTTCGGGCCGAGCTTGCGGAAGTTCTCGCGAGAGATTCCGGTGACGTTGCCGATCAACGCGGTGTTGGTGCGGCCGCGCTACGAGCTGCAGGTCGAGGTGTCCTACACGGCGCCGGGGCTGCGCGGAGCGCGCGTCGTTCCTGTGGCCAACCTTCGCTTCGCGCAGAACGGAACGGCCATCACCTTCGATACGCCGCGGATGGGCACCTACCAGGCCGTCATCCGCCAGAACCTCGGCGGACGCACGGTTCGTCGACGCTTCACGTACCGCGCGATCATGGGCGTCTCGATGGGCGCGATCGGCACGTCGGTGCTCGGGACGCGCTACGCGGACAAGTTCGATTACATCGGCCCGCTGGGCGGCCCCGCGGACTGGTCGTGGTTCGGCCAGTATTTCAGGGACTTTCACCTCGGCGGGTTTTGCACGGAGGAAGAGCGCATGCGCCTCGGCGCCGCGTGCGACCGCGCGAGCACGGACCGTACGCCGGTGCCCGACGATCTGTGGGCGGTCGATCAGACGTTCGAGTATTGGAACTACCCCGACGGCCGCGGCGGTCAGGGCGGTACGTTTCACCGCGAGTCGTACAGCAATATCTTCAGAGACCTGACGAAGATGTTCGGCAACGCTGTGCTGCAGACGCCGATGGGGAGCCCGTTGCCGCTCGGCGTTCCTGCGAGCGAGGCGAGGCGCACCGACGCGCAGCGCTGCATGACGCCCGTGCGCGTGGGCGATCCGATGAACCCCGACGATCGCTACTACGACGACGAGTACAACCCCGACGGGCGCTACCCGGTCATCTCGTTTTGTGACGGAAATCGCACGCCGATGCACGCTGGCGAGTGGGCGGGAGGACAGGGCAACCAGCCCTTCTGGCTGACGCTCGCGGTCGATCGCAACAACAACGGCGTCCGTGATTTCGGCGAGCCCGTGATCCGCAACTTCACCGAGCCCTTCTCGGACTTCGGCACCGACGGCGTCGCGAGCGCGATGGAGCCCGGCTACAACGCGGACACCAACCCCGACCCTGCGGGCGACGACTACGACCGTCAGTTCAATCCTGGCGGCACCGAGCGCAACTACGTTCGCGACGAGGGCGAGCCGTACCGCGACGTCGGCCTCGACGGCATGCCGTGCCCGATGGGACGCATGTGCCCGTACGACCAGGGCGAAGGCAACGGGCGCTTCGACACGACCGCAGGCGTCGCGAGGTTCACCGAGCGCAACCCGCGCGCGGCGCTCGCGAGGCTGTCTCCGTCCGAAGCGAGTCGTCTGGCCGTGTGGGCCGACGGCGGCACGCGCGACCTCTTCAACTTCGGAACGGTGGCTAACCACTTCGTCGGCGCCACCGCGCAGACCGGGCAGGGCCTGCACTATTACAACAACTTCTTGTCGCTCGATCCGCAGCGGCCGATCGCTGCGACCAACGACACGGGCTTCGAGTTTCTCGACGTCGATTGGGAGCGCCTGCCCCGACACGCGATCATGCGCTACGGCTTCGAGGACGCCAACGAGCAGGCGCTTCGCGACGGCGACGGCGGCCATGTGGGAACAGTCGATCAGATCACCTCGCGGTTGTATTCGGGCATCTGGCGCTTGCAGGCGAACTGGCCGCGGCTCAACCGCGCCCCCTCCGTGGTGATGAACACCACGGACGACGCGGGGCGTTGCGCGACGGGCTACTCGTGCACGTTCGACTTCACGTCGATGCGCACCGGGCGCACGACGCCGCTGGGTGTCTCGCTTCCGCCTGGCTATCACCGGCCCGAGAACGCCGGCGAGCGCTACCCGGTGATCTTCTTGCTGCACGGGTACGGCATGGACGCGCAGAGCCTCGTGGCTGCGGGCGTGCTCACGCGCAATTTCATGGGCTCGGCCGAGTACGCGAGCTGGCAGCGGCCGGGCAAGGTGATCCTGGTGTTTCCCGATGGCCGTTGCCGCGGCAGCGACAACTGCATCCGCGGGACGTTCTATACGGACTCGCCCTTCAGCGACACCGCGCAGATGGAGCAGAACTTCTTGGACATCTACGAGTTCATCGAGCGCAACTACCGCGTGCGGATGCCCGAAGAGGTCGAGGTCACAGAGTAGCTTTCAGCTGCGCTTCGATCTCTTCGACGAGGACCTTCACGCGGACGTCGTCTCGCTGCGAGCTGTGGAAGATCGCGTGCACGGGCAAGGTCACGATGGCCGACTCGTGAAGGCGCACAACCTTTTCGAGCGCGCACAAAGGCTCTCCTAGAAAGCCAGGGAGCAGCCCCATCCCTGCGCCCCACGTGATCGCGTCGGCGACGGCGGTGCGGTCATCGATGATGGCAGCGGTCTCGGACACAGCGAGCCCGGCGCGGCGCAGCAGCGCTTCGTCTCCGGGCGCAGCGATGAGCGGGATGTCGACGACAGGCGCCGAGCGAAACGTCGGGCTGCCGTAGAGCCACATCGAAGTGCTCGCGAGCTTGCGGGCGATCAGGTCCGAGTCGGGCAGCTCTCCGCCGCGGATCGCGACGTCGATGCCGTCGCGCACGAGGTCGACGCGCTGGTTTTGCAGCACGATTTCGAGGCGAACGAGCGGCAGTCGCCGACGAAATCGCGCGATCACCGGCCCCGCGAGCATGCGCCCGAGCGGCACAGGAACGGACACGCGCAGCGCTCCCGTCGGCGCGTCCGAGAGCAACGCCATGCGGGTCGCGTCCGCCTGTCCGAGCAGCACCCGAGCGCGCCGCGCGAGCTCTTCTCCTTGCGGAGTGAGCATCAACACGCGCGTCGTTCGTTTGGCGAGCGGAGCGCCTACGCGGGTCTCGAGATCGCTCAGCCAGCGCGAGACCGTCGCCTTCGGGAGCCGAAGCTCCTGCGCGACCGCGGTCAGCGACCCGAGCGCCGCGAGTCGCTCGAAGAAATGCAGGTCGCGAAGGCGGATGTCGAGAAAGGGGTCTGCGATCATTGTCTCGAAATATGGAACAAAGTCTCCCGAACAAGGCCGCTTCGTTCAACACAGTGGGTGAGTAGAACAGACGACACAACACCGATGACATCAGAGATCGCGACGACGGACCTGCTGATCGTGGGCGGGGGACCCACTGGACTCGCGGCCGTGGTGGACGCTGCCCGCTTCGGGCTGAGCGCGCGAATCATCGAGCGTAGATCCGAGCGAGCCGAGTACTCGAAGGCGCTGGTCGTTCACGCGAGGACGATGGAGGTCTTCGAGCGGATGGGCTGCGCCGAGCCTGTGTTGAAGGCCGGCGCGAACTCGATCCCAGCGCGAGGCGCTGCTCGACAGCTACGCGAGCGAGCGACACGCGGTCGCCGAGTCGATGGTCCGCGGGACCGAGCGCATGACTCGGATGCTCACGCGGCGAGGGGCGCTGTTCAGCGTGCTGCGCCGGGTCGCGCCGATGGCGCTGAAGATCGATCGCGTCGCGGACAAGCTCGGTCGGGGCGTGGGGATGCTCGACCTGCGCGTCGGCGGTCTCGCGCGCCTCGCCAACCCCGAGATCGCGCCCGGCGAGCGGCTGCACGATCGCGTCACTTCAAAGTTTCCGACGCTCGTTCATTGGGGAGTTGAGTCGCTGCTCGTGCGGCCGGACCTCGTCGTCGCGTCGGCCGGATCGCTTCCGCACATGTCCGAAGTGACCGTCGCTCGTCCCGGGAGGACCTCATGAAAACCGTCACTGTGACCCTCGAAGTCGCGGCGCTCGCGCTGGCCCTGTCGTCGATCGTGTGGGTGTTGATCATTCAGGCCATCGGGCTCCTTCGCTCGATGCCGCGCACTGAGTTTCTACCGCTGCAAATGCGGCTCGTTCGCGTCTGGTCTCGCGCGCTCGTCGGGATCACCGCGGTCGTCGCGCTCGCTGCGATCGTTCGCGCAGGCGAGCACGGATGGCCTGCGCTCGCGGCGTTTGTCGCCGCGGCGGTGTGCGCCCGCTGGGCGATTCCCAGGGCGCTTCGCTCGGGAGGCGAAGCTGCAAAGAGCAGCGAGGGCGAGTCGATGAGCTCGGCGGGCTTCCTCGCGGACGGCGGAGGCGAGGCGACGCACACGTGGCATCGCGTCGTGCTTGCGTTCATGCTCGTGGTGATCGTGGGGCTCGGATGGGAAGCGCGCTCGATCGCGCGTGATCTGGGCGGCGCAAGCACGCAGCACGACCAGCATCATCACGCGCTCGCGCCGGCGCCGGCGGTCAGCGCTGCGACGGCCCGTGTGCGCGTCGATCGCGCCACCGCCGAGAACATCGCGCGGCTCGAGCGCGAGAGCGCGTCGGTGCTCGCCGCGGGCGGAAGCGGCGACGTGAGCGCCGTTCGTACAGGATGGAATCGCATCTTCTCCGAGTGCACGACGCGAGGGACAGCGCACGAGCGGCTGCACGAGTACTTGATTCCCCTCGCGGCGTTGGTCGAGCGCGCCGAGTCGAGCCAGGGCGCGCAGCGACGAGACGCGATGCGAGCGCTCGTCGCGGGGTTGGGGCGCTTCGATGCGACGTTCGAAGCGGCCCTGTAACTTCGCGTGACGAACCCGCTTCGCAGCGCTGTCACGGCGCCGGGCTGCGTCGAAAACAGCGGCGAACGCAACGCTCAGCAGCGAACCGGCATTTGGGACCAGAAGAGCACATACGCAGGAAAATCAGCAGCGAATGACGGGGGCAACACCCAACACGCGGCCAGAGTTGCAGCCCTTGGCTCTGGGCCTCTGCTGCCTCGGTTCGACGCTCTCTTCCCTCACACAACATGGGTGACGATGAAGGCTCGACCTCGGGCCGTTTGGGGACTGAGTGCTTGGCAGCATCGGGCTGCGGACGGCGGCTCGGCGACGGGCGATGGGGTCGCAGACAGCTCTCGCGTGCGCGATGGATCGGCGTCGGATGTCCTGTCCACACCTGTCGCGACAGCGCTGGTCTTCAGAGCATGTCGCCGCGGACGATCTCGCAGCGATCGCTGGCCATGGACCAATCGGGCGCGACGTTCGAAAACGAAGCGTCGAACGGACCGCTGCCCCGCGTGACCAGCCGCATCAGCGACACGAGCGAGACGCTGTTGAAGACGAGCTCGGGGTTGGGGCGCGCGACCGGCATCACCGGCTGCCACCGCCCTCCGACGCGCTCGAAGTCTTGATAGAGCGACGGCTCGAGCGCCAGCGTGTGACAGCGGCCCGGCACCGCGACGTAGCGATAGTTGTTGGGAGCCCGCGCCGCGCGCGCCTCGAGCACGCGGCGAAGCTCTCCGCGAAACATCGGCTCGTCGCCGAAGTACGGCGGCGGCGCGAAACGCACTTGCTCGGCGTCGGACGCGTAGCTGAACTGCACGAAGCGGACGAGCCTGCGCCCCGCCTGCCCGTCGAAGCGCGCGACGGTTTCGTCCACAGTCGTTCCAAAGGCAGGACGTCCGACGCCGACGCCTCCTTCGCCCCACCAAGTCACGTCCCGCGCCGAGGGCCATCCGTCGACGATCTCGGGGATCGCGGCCATGGACGAGTACGATCCCGCGCTCGAGCCCCACACGACGAGGCGCGAGGGCGACCCGAACTGCGACGACGCCCACTGAAGAACCGCCCGGCGATTGTCGATCCCGCGAAAATACGTGGTGATCATCGCAGGCGCCGCCGGGTTGGCCTGCGGCGGACGCGCAAACGTCTGCTCAGTGCTCTGCAGCCCGCCGTCCCCCGAGCAGTACGGAACGTACAGAATGTCGAAGTCTCCGAACAACGCCGTCGGATCGACCTGATCGAAGATCCCGAACGTCCGCATCAACGAAGGCAAGACCTCCGCTGAGGTCTGCTGATTCGAGAGCGTCCCCACGGTGCGCCCTGCGCCGCCCTGGCCGTCGACGCCCCAGCACGTGACGTAGTCCGTGCAGTTGCCGCCGCCGCGAAAGTAGACGAGCAGCCCGGCGCTGGCGCCTCGGGATCTGCGATACGAGAAGCGATACGGCGATCCATCGCCGCACACCGCGCGAGGGTGCCGCGCGGGGTCCGCGCACACTTCGACGAAGCCGTCCCGCGCCATCACTTGCGCAGGCGTGTTGCGCTCGACGCAAGGCGGCGTTGCGCTGTCTACAGCGCTTGCGTCGACGGCGGCTTCTGTCGACGCCCCGTCGAACTCCGTCGTCGCGTCCGTGGCCACGTCCAGGTTCGCGCTGTCTCGCGCGTCCGAAGCGACGCCGCTGTCTGTCGCCATCATCGCGGGGCTACACGCCACGAGCGCGCACGCGAAGGCCACGACCATCGAAGCAGGGGACTTCATCGCAGATCGACCTGACTTTCTCTTGGAACCGACGGGCCGCTGCTCTCCGCGCCCGGCAGAGGCGACGAGAGGGCGGGGGGCCGAACGATCGCGTTGGATCGATAACGATCGAGGCGGGGGGATTCCTACGACGAAAATCGCGATCGATGCGACGACGCGTTCACAGCGTCCGAGCGAGCTCCGTTCGAGGGGTCTGACCGGAAATCGACTTTGCAAGTGACTGAAACAAAAAAGAAATCTCTTTAGTACGCGCTGAGGTCCGTCACGGCCGACATCGAAGCAGCGAAGCGGGGCGCGTCGCCGAGCCCGCGCCGCACCATTTCGCCGTGTTGCACCGCGTCGGTCCCGAGTGTGCGCTGTCCGCGAGGGAGCGCTGCGACAGAGCGTCCTCGCGTCCTCTGTTGAAGAATCGAGCGGGACGAGAGAGCGTTCGCTCGATGAAGAAGCGGTCGAGCAGCGTCGTAGGCGAAGAGTGGATCGTCGGTCTCTGCGAGCTGCCGGGGCTCATCCGAACGGGCGACGAGCACTATCGGGTCGAAGTGTTGGTGTGGATCGGCGCGACAGGGCAGGTCCTCGGACAGCGTGTGGAAAGGGAGGGCACGCTGCTCGATCGCGTGCTCGAGAGCTTCGAGGCGACCGTGCGCAGCCCGCTCGTCGGCGCGCCGCGGCGTCCTTCGGTCATTCGCACGGAGTCTGCCGAGCTCTCGAGAGCGCTGCGACGCGCCGGACTGAACGTCGTGGAGGCCTTCGCGCCCGAGGTCGACGTCTACGTCGACGCGATCGTTCGCTCGATGAGCGCCTCGGTGATCCAAAACGTCACGAGCTATCTCGCGTCTGGAGCGACCGACGCGCAGATCGCGGGGTTCTTCAGCGCGGCCGCCGAGCTGTGCGCCTTCGATCCGTGGGATGGCTTCGGCAAGCGAGACTGCGTCGGGGTGACGATCGGGGCGTCGGGCGCACGTGAGCGCGTCGTCGAATTCTCGGAGGACGAGGCCGTTCGGGAACTCTGGGTGTTCGATGACGCCGAGAGTCTCGCCGCGGCGAACAGAGCGCGCGACGTCGCGGGAGAGCTGGGAGCGGCGCAGTTCTGCGTGGTGCGATGGATGAAGGGCTCGGAGGTTTCACCAGCGCTGCGCAAAGAGGCGATGCGCTACGGGTGGAAGGTGGCGGCGGCCGATGCGTTTCCGGTGTTGATTCGGACCGGCGGCGCGCCGTTGACCGCGCGCGATTTCGAGCTCGCCGAGGTGGTCGTCCGAGCGTTGTCTGCGCTGCTCGGGGCGGTCGACGAAGACGCCATCGACGCGGCGTTCACGCAGCCAGGCGCGACGGTCGAGAAGCGGGTCGATGTCGCGGGATCCACAGGGTCTGCGTCGGTGCTCGTTCGATTTCCGATCGCGCCGATCGAGACGAGATCCTGGTTGGACGAGTGGAGCGACGCGGAAGAGGACGGCGATGTGGAGGCCCTCTGTGCGGTGAACTTTCAAGTGCTCGAAGAGTTCGTCGCTTCGCCAGAAGGAGAAGCTTCGCCCGACCAGGGCGGGGCGGCGTTCGTGCTGGATTTTCTCGCGGACCCGGACGACCCGCGATCGATCGCGGCGATCGACGCCGTCGAGCTGTTCGAGATCGTCGTCGGAGCGATTCCGATGGTCTCGGAGAGCCCGCCCGGCGACGCGCCGAAGATCGTGGAGGGGTTGCGAGCGTTCTATCGATTTCTCCAGCGGCAGATCGCGCTTCCTGGCGCTGACGAGTGCATCGCGGCGTTGGGGCCTCTCGCAGAGAAAACGCTCGCTGACGCGCTGGCTAATCGTGGCAAGAAGGCGCGGCGATCGCGGCCGGCCGGGACCACGGCGACGAAGAAGCGCAAGCGATAGCCCGAGCGAGCGTTCGGTTCCCTGCTGATGGGTGCCGAGGCCGACTACGTTACGCGTTTGGCGAGCAGCGCTCGCAGCGCTCGCAGCGCAGCGAGCTCGCGTTCGGCGGCTTCTGCGCTTTCGGTTGCGTCCGCCGCGCTGCATTCGCTCTCCGCGCGCTCGAGAGCGATGCGATGCAGCAGTGGCTACTTTCGCGGCTCCGCGCGAACCGCTGACCGTTAGGCCGCGACGACGTTCAGCGCCGTGCGAAGCCGCGCTGTGAGCTCCGTCACCAATCTCTCTGTCGCGCGATCGTGCGCGGGCCGGGAGGTCTCTGTCCGTGCTTCGTTCACTCGCGCCTTGGTGTTGTGCGGTCGCGCTGTCTTTGCTCGCGTCCGCGGTTCACTCGCAATCGGTCCCCGACGCGTCGACGCGCGCGCCGCGTCCCGCTCCTCAACCATCGCAGCTCGAGGCGCTCTTTGTGGTCGAGGGCGAGGTCGAGGCGTTTCAACGTCGCGCCGAGGCCTTTCGTCGCGCGATGCAAGAGGAGCTCGCGCGGACCCACGCCCGGCAGCTCGACGCCGTTCGCTTGAGATTTCAGCGGCAGATCGACGCTGAGCGTGAGGCCGAGCGCGTCGCGCGTCGGCGCGCGATCGAGCTCTTCGAGCGCTTCGTCGCGACGCATCCGTCGAGCGACGTTCACACGCCCGACGTCCTTCTGCGCCTCGCGGAGCTCTACTTCGACGACGCTCAATGGGCGAGGCTCGAGGAGGACGAGCGCAACGACCGCGAGCGAGCCGCGCGAGAGCGCGACGGACGACCGACCGATGACATCCCGCCGTCGCGCCCGGCCGATCATCGCTGCAGCGCGATCGTCTATCGCTACGTGATCGCCCATTTCGGTGCCTATCCGCGACGGGACACCGCGCACTACCTCCTCGCGTGGGTGTTGCGCGAGCTCGGGCACGACGCCGAGGCGTACGCTGCGGGGCTGTCGCTGGTGTGTCCGTCGCGCGCGCGCTACGAGCCTCGCGCCGACCTCGCGCTGAGTGTGGCTGCCGGTGGACCAGCGGCGATGCGGTGCGAGTCGTTGCTTCGCGCGGTTCCTGCGATCGCGCGAGGGGTCACGCCGAGAGCGTCCGGATCGATCGCCTCGAGCGCTGAGCGCGCCGCTTCGTCGCCCGCCAACTCGACGCGCGACGCACGCTCCCCCCTCCCTTCTGAATGGAACGCCTGCGCCCCGCTCACAGGCTCCACCGGCACAGCGAGTCGTCACGCGGCGGAGGTCTGGTACTCGATCGGCGACGCCCACTTCGACATGCTCGTGCCGCCCCCCGGCGCTTCGAGCGCTGCGAGCGCGGACCCCGACGCGAGCGGCGCGTACGCCATCGCCGCCTATCAGCGCGCCCTCGCGGCGAGCGACGCGGCGATTCCCTCGCAGCGCGGGCCCTTCTACGATCGATCGCTCTACAAGATCGGCTGGTCGTACTTTCGTATGAACCGCGGTCACGCCTCGGCGATCCGCGCGTTTTCGGCGCTGATGGATCACTACGCGGCCGTGTCCACGCCGGGCGCTACCAACCTGCGCGCCGACACGCTGCGTTGGATCGGCGTGATCCTGTCGGAGTCCATCTGGGACGACCCCGCGCCGCCCGAGAGCCTCGCTTGTCGGCGCATCGTCGAGGACTTCGCGCGACCGCCGCGAGAAGTGGTCTACCCGTTCGACTGCGCAGGACTCGTCCGAATCGCGGATCGCGCGATCGTTGCTCAGGATCGACCGTGGCTCGCGGACGTCTACCTCGAGCTCGCGGGCGACTACTTCGAGCAGGCGAGGCACTACGAGGCGATCGCGGCGTACCGCAGATTTCTCCAGGCGTATCCCGACCACCCGCGCGGGCCGTTCGCGCTGCTGCGGGTCGCCGAGGCCTATCGTCGCGCGGGGCATCGCGCACAGCGGCACGCCGCGCTCGAAGAGACCAGCCGCTTCGCCGGAGATACGCCTTGGCGCCGGGCCAACGCTGACGACTTCGCCGCGCTGCGCGACGCAGACCTCTCGATCCGCGACGCGCTTCGCAGCGCCGCCGCGGACGAACACCAGCGAGCCTCGGCCGCGAGACAACGGGCGCTCTCGGGCGTCGCAGGCCCTGCTCGCGATCGCGTCGAGCGAGAGGCGCGAGAGGGGTATGCCCGCGCGGCTGCCCTCTACGAGCGCGCCGTCGGAGCGGATCCGCGGGACGCAGCGCGCCCGAGGCTCGCGTACGATCGCGCCGACGCGCTCTATTGGGGGCAGCGGTACGAAGAGGCCGCGCGCGCGTTCGAGGCGGTTCGCGACGACGACGACGGCTCGTCGCTCGCGGCGTCCGCGGCGTACATGGCGGTGGTCGCTCGCGAGATGGTGGCGCGGGAGGCGATCGCCTCGCGCGCGATCGACCCGTGCGACGCGTGGGCGGTCGGGGTCGCGAGCGAAGCAGAGCAACGCGCGTGCTCGTGGCCTGCGCGGGCGAGGGAGCGAGAGATCCCCGCGTTGCTCCGCGCGGTGCTCGACGCAAAGCGCGCGTACCGTCGCGCGGTGGACGAAGGTGCCGACACGCGGCAGGGGCTCTCGATGCTGTCGTTCGCGAGCGGGCCCTCTGCGGTCGCGCCGCCGTTTCGACGGAGGTTCGAGTTTGCCGTGGCCCGCGCGGCGCTCTGGTTCGGGCGCGTTCGCGAGGGTGAAGAAGCGCTCTCGGCGCTGATCGACAGCGGATGTGCGGACCGCGCCCTGTACGACGCTGCCTCGAGCACGCTCAGCGACTCGTACCACCGGGCAGGTCGCGCCGACGCCCTCGCTGCGCTGTCGGCGCGCATGGCGCGGCAGCGATGCGACGAGGGCTCGCAGGGACCGCAGTCCTGGACCCGCGCGACCCTGCTCGCGCGGCTCGCCGAGTCTGCCGAGCGCGAGGCTGACCGCGCGTCCGCGAACGACGCCGAGCCCCGCTACGTGCGCGCCGCGGAGCTGTATCGCGAGAGTGCGCTTCGCTTCGGGCGCGATCCGCTCGCGGCCGAGGCGTTGTTTCGCGCCGGAACTATGTTCGTCCGTGCGTCGCGCGGGCTCGAGGCGTCGGCGATGTTCGAGCGTGTGCTGCGCGACTTCGATCACTTCGAGGATCGCTCTGTCGCGCCGCCGAGGTCTCTGCCCGACGCGCGGACGCGGGCGGAGGTGCTCGGGGCTACGCGACTCTCGCTCGCTGCGCTGCGGCGGCGTGCGCTCGACGACGACGCGGCGCTGTCTCTGTACGAGTCCGTGGTGCGAGACGCTCGGCTCGCTGCGAGCGACGGACACGCGCAACGCGTGCGCGACGCGCTCGAGGCGATCGCGACGATCTATGGGTTCGCGCAGCAGTGGGAGCGAGCTCGGCTCGCGTGGGAGCAGCTCGCGACGGCGGTGACGAGCCCGAGCGAGCGCGCCGAAGCGCTCTATCACGCGGCCGAGGCGCGCGGGCGCGCGGGAGGCTCGGCTGAGACCGTGCGCGCGATGCGGGCTCTTCTCGGGCAAGTGTCAGCGAGGGACGGGGGCGAGTGGCGCTTGCGGGCGCAGCGCTCGATCGCCGACGCGCTCGAAGCGCAGGGAAACTCGAGCGCAGCCGAGCGCGCTCGCGCTGAGATCGTGGCGATGTTTCGCGCGTCCGGCGGCGCGTCAGCGACGCGCGAGGCGTCGATCGCGGCCGACGCGCAGGTTCGTTCACTGGAAGAGCGCGCTGCGCGAATCGAGGCGCGACCGCTCGTGCGCGCGCGGTCCGAGGGACTGACGCAGCAGCTGCGCGAGCGGGCGTCGGCGCTCGCGGCGCTCGACGAAGAGACGCGGGCGGTCCTCGCGCTGCGCGTGGCGGGCTCTTCCGTGCGCGCGCTGCTCGCGCGGGGGCGCGCGCAGGAAGCGTTTGCAGTGCAGCTCGCGAGGGCCGGAGCGCTCCTCGAGACGACCGCAGCTCAGGCTCGGCAGATGGAGGCTGCGCGGCGGGCGGCGGCGCGGCTGAGGGCGCTCGCAGGACAAGTGCGCGCGCGCAACGCGAGCCTCGCGGATCGACTCGAGGCCGAGGCGCGACAGGTCGACGAACGTATCGAGCAAGCGCGGCCGGGGATGTTCGTCGCGGTGACCGAGCGGTGGGATCGCGAGGCAGAGGCGTCCAGGACGCTCGCCGTGCAGGACTACCTGATCGCCGCGCAGCTCGCTCGGCGCGAGCGCGACGTGAGCTCGTCTGCGCAGCAGGCGATCGAGCTGCTGCGCCGCGAAGAGAACCGAGCGCTGGTCGACCGAGCGATCGCTGCGATGAGCAGCGAGGTGCGCGCGGCGACGGGCGTCGACGAGCGATCGGCTCGGGCGATGCTCGCCACGCAGAGCGCGGGTCACAACGCTGTTGCGACGACCGAGGTGGCGACGCCGGGCCTGGCGCGAAACGATCGGTGATTCGAGCGCGCGAGGCGCACGGGAGTCGAGTGAGCTAACAACGGCGAACAGACACCGTACAATCGACGCGATGTATCTCGCCCAGCTCGGCATCAAGAACCTCGGTCCGATCAGCGCCCTCGAGTGGGCTCCGCCGCCGAAGGACCTCGCGGGTTGGCACGTCGTTCTCGGCAACAACGGCTCCGGTAAGTCGTCGCTCCTGCGTGCCATGGCGCTCGCGTGGGTCGGTTTTGAGCCGTTTTTGCGCTGGATTCCGGACATCCGCGCGTTGGTCAAAGACGGAGAGCCCGACGCCTCCATCTCGCTCAGGTTGTCGGCGAGACACCCAGCGACGAGCGCGCAGCTCCGTTCGCTCGCGGACAACTACGAGCCATCGAACCCAAACCGTCAATGGTTCGACGCCGACCCCACGACGACGTACACGATCCGCGCCGCATCTCCTGGGATCGCGCAGGACGCAGGCACCTTCGTCGATCTGCACCGCGCGCGCTTTGCGGCGGCGGGGTTCGGCACGGGACGCAGGTTTTTGTTCGACGACGCTCGTGCGCGCGCTGCATACGCAAACCAACCAGCGGCCGCGCGCTTCGTGACGCTGCTCGATCCGGGCACGTCGCTGATCGAGTGTCTGGAGTGGCTCCGCGCGCTGCGCTTCTCGTTGCTCGACGCGGAGAAGGGTGGCGATCCTTCAGGAGGACCTGCGGGACGCCAGCTCTGGACGGTGTCGAAAATGGTTCGGCGCCTGTCGCTTCGTGAAGGTGCGCTGTCGATCGCCGAAGTGACGCCGAAGGCTGTGATGTTTCGAGACGGCTTCGGCGCGAGGGTCGCTGCGCAATCACTGTCGGACGGGCTGCAGGCGGTGCTCGGGATCGTGCTCGAGGTCGCGCGCGTACTCGCGCAGTCCTTTCCTGACCACGTCGCGTGGGCCGAAGCGCACGAGACAGGGGTCCTCGACCTTCCCGCGTGCGTGATCATCGACGAGGTCGACGTGCATCTGCACGCGCTCTGGCAGCGCCAGATCGGCGAGCTGCTGCAGACGATTTTTCCTGGCGTCCAGTTCATCGTGTCGAGCCACAGTCCGCTCGTGTGCCAGTGCAACCCGCGGAGCATTTTCCGGCTGGATCGCGCCGAGCAGGGGGCCGGAGGGCGGATGATCGAAGGCGAGGAGTACTATCGCATCGTCAACGGGGACGTCGCAGAGGCCCTCGCGACCCCGGCGTTCTCGCAGGTCGCTGGGGGACGATCCGCCGCTGCTCAGGCGCTCGTGAGTGAACTCGCAGCGCTCAACGTTCGAGCGCTCCGCGGCAAGCTCGACGCGGAGGATGCCAAGAGACGGGACGAACTCCGGTTGCTGCTTCCCGAATTCGCGCACACGCTCGAGGCCGCTGAGTAGCGATGTGGTTCGTTCGCGCCGCGCTCGGAGACCGCGAGAAGGTGTATCTGAAGAAGAAGACAGAATCGCTCGAGAAGTGTCCGAGCAACAGCCTCGTGAGCAAGGCTGCCGCGTTGTGGAAGAACGCGAACACCAACACGAGTCAGATCTTCGAAAGAATCCGGTCGCAGCTCCGCGCGTCGTGTCCCGGCCATGAGGGCGAGCGGTTCTGCACGTACTGTGAACACTCGTCGCCTGATTGGATCGACCATGTGCGGCCGAAATCCAGGTTTCCGATGAAGACATTCGCGTGGGACAACCTCGTCTACGCTTGCGCTTCTTGCCAGCAAATCAAAGGCGAAAAGTGGTTCTTGATGATCGACGACGCGCTATTTGAGCCGGAGGTCGACGATGCCCGCGCCGACGCATCGTCGCTGTATCTCGAGCCAACGCGGGATGACCCGCAGCGCTTCTTGACCATCGACTGCCTGGGCACGTGGAGCGTCGTGCCCCGCCAAGACCTGAGCCCCCGCGATGCTCGCCGAGCGCGTGAGACGATCGCGTTGTATGCGCTCGACGAACGCAACCTTCCGCAGGGGCGAAAGCGCGCAGCGCAGACTTTTCAATTCGCGCTGCACGCGTACGTCGAGGAGCGCAAAGAACGCGGTTTCGATCCCGCGCGCCTCGCAGAGGTCCGAGCGCGCCACGCGGCCTATGTGCGCGCCCTGCCGCACCGCTCGACGCTCCTCGCGATCAACGAGCACTACGCTGCGCTGTCGGGGAAATGGCGCTCGCTCTCGAGCGAGGCTCCCGAGTCGCTCGAGTGGATCAGCGACGATCCGTAGGGGCTCGATCGCCCGCCGCGCGTCGGCCGTCACCGCTCTTCGTCGGCGACGAGCGCGAGGCCCGAGGCGACGCTGGTGAGCTCTTCACCGCCGCGGAGCTTCTCTTGTCCGAAGCGGCGCTCGAAGATCGCTCGCACCGCGGGGACGAGCGCGCTTCCGCCGGTGAGAAACACGCGATCGACGTCGCTCGCGCGAACGTTGGTGCGCTCGAAGAGCGCGTCCACGCAGCGCTCGATGGCGTCGAGCTGCCGCGCGATCCAGCGCTCGAAGTCCCCCCGCGCGCAGGGCGCGCTCAGGACCGTCGGCGGGTCGTCGAACGAGAGCGTGTGCGTGTCCTCGCGCGAGAGCGCGACCTTGGTGCCTTCGACCGCGGTGAAGAGTTGCGGACCGAGGTCGTCCTCGACGAGGTGAACGAGCGCTTCGACCTTGTCCCGCTCGAGCGCGAGCGAGCGCAGCTCCTTCAGAAACCGCATCGTGTCTGCGTTCTTCAAGAACGAGACGTGGTGCCAGCGCCGGAGTCGCTCGTAGATCCACGGCGGGATCGGGATCTCGCGCTGCTCCATGAACGAGCGAAACATCCCTCCCGCGCCGAGGGCCGGGGCGACGACGGCGCGCACGATTTCGCCGTCGAACGCGTCTCCGGCCAGTCCGACGCCCTCGGTTCCGACGATGGCGCGAGCGCGGTCGATCGCCCCGCGACGGCGGGAGGGGCCGAGGCGCACGAGGCAGAAATCGCTCGTTCCACCGCCGAAGTCGCCGACGAGCACGAGCTCGTCGTGATCGAGCGAGCGCTCGTAGCTGTGCGCCGCAGCGACGGGCTCGAACTCGAAGCGAACGTCGTCGAAGCCCGCCATCGCCGCCGCGCGCCGAAGCCTCGTGAGCGGCAGCGCTTCGCCATCGGCCGGCTCTTCGCTCACGAATCGCACGGGACGGCCCATGACCACGCGCCGGCCCAGCGGTCCGCGCTCGGCCTCGACCTCGGCTCGCAGCCGAAGCAAGAGCAGCGAGATCAGCTCTTCGACCGTGAGCGTCCGCCCGTACACTGAGGTGCTGGTGAAGAGCGGGCTCGCGAGAAAGCTCTTCAGCGATTGCAGCAGCCGTCCGTTGCCACCCGTCTCGAAGTACCGCTCGAGCGCGCGGGGACCAGCGATCACCGGAGGGGCTGGGCCTCGGTCGGGTGCTTCGAAGAAGAGCACCGAGCGAAAGGTCGAGAGCCGCGCTCCGTCGGTGCGCGCGAAGGTGGCCAGCGTGCTCTCGCCGTCGACCCCGAGGGCGAGGGCCGAGTTGGTCGTCCCGAAATCGAGACCGATCGCCAGATTCTGAGCGTTTTGTGGGCTCTTTTGCACAGGGACTCTCCTTCTCCGACCGCGTCGGAGAAAATGACAGGGCCCTCGCAGGGCTCGGGAGGGGGGGGGATCCGCGAGCGCCGCGCGAGCAGCGATGGTGGGTTGTGAGTCCCGCGCGGCGAGTACGCGTCGGGGGTGCGGACGATCGAGCCTGGCGCTCGAGCGACCGGCGGGCCGGCGCGTGTACGCCTTCGGTGGCCATCGCGCAAGGAGGGGGGCATCGCGTCGCGAGACCGTTCGCGATACACACCCGGCATGCACGCAAACGAGAAGATCATCACGGACTTCTACGAGAGCTTCGCCCGCCACGACGCCGAAGGGATGGTGAAGCACTACGCGAAGGACGTGACGTTTACCGATCCTGTGTTCGTCGGCTTGCGCGGCGCCGAGGCGAGGGCGATGTGGCGGATGCTCAACGCGCGAGCGCCAGACCTGCGCGTGGAGTTTCGCGACGTGAGCGCGGACGACACGACGGGTCGGGCGCACTGGGACGCGTACTACAAGTTTTCGAAGACGGGCCGCTCGGTGATCAACCGCATCGACGCGAGCTTTCGCTTCGCTGACGGAAAGATCGTCGAGCACCGAGACGAGTTCGACCTGTGGTCGTGGACGCGGCAGGCGCTCGGCTTGCCTGGGGTGCTCTTCGGCTGGGGGCCGATTCTGCGCGTTCCCATTCGGCGTACGGTGCGCAAAGACCTCGCGCGGTACATGGAGAAGCACCCAGAGCCATAACCGTGCGGCTGGCGTAGGGGTTGCCATCGCGCGCGTGCGAACACACTGAGGCGTCCCTCGCGACGCGGCGCTCTCGCATCGCTCGCCGCGCAACGGAGCACGCCATGAACACTGAAGAGCTCATCGACACGATCCGCAAGCTCGACCTGAAGCAGACGCTCGCGCTCGCCAATGCGCTGCGCGAGACGCTGCACATCAGCGACCTGCCGGCGTTCGAGGGCGCCTCTCGCGAGACGCTCCCCGATCGAGAGTGCCTCCCCGCGGAGGATCGCTCGTACAACGTCGTGCTCGTCTCCGCGGGGGCGAGCAAGATCGCGGTCATCAAGCTCGTTCGCGAGCTCACGGGGCTCGGCCTCGCCGAGGCCAAGGCGATCGTCGAATCGACGCCGAAGACGTTGGCCGAAGCGCTCGTCATGGATGAAGCCAAGGCGCTGGTCGGCAAGCTCGAAGCGGTCGGCGCGTCGGCTCGACTCGTGTGACGTCGCGCGGAGCCGCTCTACACTGCGAGCAGCGCCTCGACGTCGGCCGCGATGCGCTCGATGCCGGACTCTTCTTCGACCGAGTACGCGCCGCGCATGCGCCCTTGGGCGTCGACCAGCGCGAAGTGATTCGAGTGCGCCAGGGCGTAGGCGTCGAAGTCCTGCTCGCTCGTCCTGCGCTGCGGGCTCATCCCGGATGACACGCGAAATCCCTGGTCGATCGCGCGCAGCACCTGCTCGTGCGGCCCGGTCACGAAGCGCCACCGCGCGGCGTCAGCGTTGTACCGGCGCATGTACGCCTCGAGCCTCGCGGGCGTGTCCCACTCGGGGTCGACCGAGATGCTCACGAAGCGGACGCGCTCGCCGCTCGGGCGCAGCCGCTCGGTGAGCGCGTGCATCCTGCGGGTGAGCTTGGGGCACGAGGTCGGGCAGCGCGTGAAGATGAAGTTGGCGACGTAGACTCTTCCGCGCAGCTGATCGCTGCCGAAGGGCGCTCCCGTGTGGTCGGTGAGCGACCACGAAGGGATGGGCCAGAGCATCGCGGGCGGCGTCGCTCGGCGACGACAGGCGCCCGACACGGCTGCGAGCGAGAGCATCGCCGCGGTTCGACCGATGAATGTGCGACGACTCGAGTTCATGAGAGTGTGTGCTTGCCCCGTTTGTCGCGCGATCACTTCGCGTCGATCGCGAGCATCACGAAGAGCGCTGTGAGGTAGAGCAGCGAACCGACGAACACCTTGCGCGCCCAGCCGAGGTCGCCCGCCGGGCGCACGAAGCCGAGGATCACGCGCGACAAGAAGAACGCGCCCAGGACCATCGCCGTGACGTCGAAGAGGTTGCCCACGACGCCGAGCGGCGCGAGCGCGAGCGTGGCGATGACCAGAAGAACGGTCCACGCGAGCGCGTGCAGCTTCGTCGCGCGGTCCGTCGCGACGAGCGGCAAGATCTTGTGCCCCGCCTGCGCGTAGTCTTCGCGCCTGGCGATCGCGATCGCGATGAAGTGCGGAATCTGCCAGCAGAACAGCACCGCCGCGAGCACGAGCCCGGCGAGCTCGATCTTGCCCCGGACCGCGGTCCAGCCCATCAGCGGCGGGATCGCTCCCGGAACGGCGCCGACCCACAGCGCCAACGCCGACCGTTGCTTGAGCGGCGTGTACGCGAACACGTAGGATAGCAGCCCCAAGAGCCCCAGCCCTGCGGTCAGCAGGTTGGCGAAATACGCGAGCGCCGGGAGGGCGATCAGCCCGAGCACGAAGCCGACCCACAGCGCGGCCGATGGATCGAGCCGGCCCGCAGGCAAGGGCCTCGTGCGGGTGCGCGACATGTGCTGATCGAGGTCGCGCTCGAGGTAGCAGTTGAACGCGTTGGCCGAGGCGACCACGAGCGAGGTCGCCAGCAGCGTCCCGACCACGCGAAGCGCGCCGATCGAACCGGGGGCGAGCACGAGGCCGCCACCAGCGGTAAAGATCACCAGCCCCGAGAGGCGAGGTTTGGTGAGCGAAACGATGTCGCGAAGCTTCGAGGACATCGGGGCTGCGATCGCGCGACGTGCATTCACGGGCGAATCACAGGCGCTATAGGGGTTTCGCGGCAAAGGGTCAAGCCGCCGGGCTGAACGGTGATTCAGCGATCAACGCAGTCACTGGCGGCGCTTGCCGACGGACTCCCAGCGAAGGCGCAGGTATGGATCGCTGATCGCGAAGCACGCGAGGTCGTCGAGCGCGGGGAGCTTTCCGATCGCGCCGGGCACGTCCGCCTCGCCGCCGCCTTTGTGGCGGACGACCACCATCTGCGAAGCGACCGCGAAATCACCGGACGCAAAGAGCCCCGCGCGAGCGCGGGCGCGGTCCGCATACTCCACCCACAGCGCCTCGGAGAACGGCTCTTTGCGCGCGTCCATCGCCGCGAGCAGCTCCTCGAGCTTCTTCTGCGCCCGCGGAGGAATGGTCCCGACGAGGTCCCGGGCGCGCCGCGTGACCTCAGGAGGCTCGCCCTGGAGCCTTCCGTTGGGACCGAACGTGGCCAGCAGCGCGCGGACCAACACCGAGCGATCGGCGGCGTCGAGGGCGGTCAGGACCCAGCAGGGCCGCGTTCCCTCCATGGCGTTGCCGAGCAGGTAGCGCGAGACGGGCGTGTCGTGGGTGAGCGCCGAGGCGAGGATCACCGACGGCGGCTGCGTCCTCGCCACCTGAATGCCTCCAGGGACCTGCGCCCTCACGAACACCGCCGTTCGCGGCATCTGCAAGAGCCGCGCGGTCGCCGTGTACATCCTCGCGATCTCTGTCGGCGCGGCGGACATCAGACGGTCGACGCCGGTCACTCCGTAGCCCGTGATTTCCCGGCGAAAGAGCGTTCCCAAGCTGTCCCACAAGAGCGCGCCGATCTCGGCGTACTCCGCCCCGTCTGTCGGAAGAAGCCATCGGCTGATCGCGTCGGGCGGCGGCTCCGGCGTGCGATTGAGCGGCGGCGCGACGCCCTGAGGCTCGAGGCCCGAGAGCGCCTCGCGCACGGTGCGCACGGCCAACGAGTGCTCGGGCCGATCGAGCATCGACAAGAGCCCCTCGATCGACTGCAGACGCTCGAGCCTCGACGGCTGCGCCGCGAATCGGTCGCGCTCGATGTGAAGGGCCTCTTCTCGACCGCTCTCCGAGCGCACGAGGCGATTGACGATCTCTTGCCCCGCTTCGTCGTCGCCCTCTCCGTACCACGCGCGAAGGATCGCCTCCTCGACGGTGCTGAGGTCGCGGTCGCTCGACGGCTCCGTCCGGAGCGCGTCGATCACTGTCGTGTCGTTGCTCGTGTGCGCGCTCGATCCTGGCGGCAGCGGCTCGAGCAAGAGCGGCTCTTCCAAGGTCTCGGACTGCACGATCGGCTCGATCGGGGCCGCTCTTCGCTCGGGCTGCGCGAGGACTGGCCCCGCCGCAGGGGCCACGCTGCGAGGCGCGTCGCCGATGCGAACCGGGGCCATCCGCGAGCGAGAGATCGGCCGATCGTCCTCGCGCGCGCGCTCGAGCATCGCGTCGAGCGCGGCGATCTCCACCGGTGAGGCGTGCAGTCGCGCGTTGTCGACGTGCGACTTGGCGCGAAAGATCGCTCCGGCGTCCAGGGCTGCACGCGCGGCGGCGAGCCTCAGCTGCGCGCGGTCGGCCTCGTGCGAGGCCGTTTGTGTGAGCGCCAGAAGCGAGCGCTCGAGCGCGTCGAGGTCCCCGCGCGCCCGCAGCACGCGGTCGAGCCCCGCAAGGCCGCGGGCGCTGGCGGGATCGAGCTCGAGCGAACGACGAAACTGCGCTTGCGCGGCGGCGTCATCGTGACCGGCTTCGAAGGCCTCTCCCGCGGCGGCCAGGAGCTCGGCGGCCTCGGCCTTTCCGTGCGTCGCCGCTGCGGCGCGCGCATAGCACTCGCCAGCGTCGCTGAATCGCTCGGCGCGGAGGTGCAAGTCCGCGAGGTAGCGCAGCGCAGGTCGGTGCGCGGGCTCGTCCTCGATGACGGATTCGAGCTCGGTCCGGGCGGCGCCAGGCGCGTCGAGGCGCTGCTCGAGCACCGCAGCGCGGCGGAGCCTGAGCGCGCGCGACTCCGCGCGGTCCTCGGCGCGCGCGATGCGAAGCTCGAGCACCGAGGCGACTGCAGACCAGTCTTGCCGCTGCTCGGCGAGCTCGTGGGCGACGCGGAGCGACGCGTCCGAGCGCAGCCCGTTCATCAGCCCGTGCGACAGGCGGCGCCATGCCTCATCGAGCCTCGCCAGCGGACCGCGCAACAGCTCGACGACGCGCAAGAGGTCGGCCTCGTCTCGCTCCGGGGCGAACGTCGCAGAGAGCCGTCCGTCGATGAGCTCGAGCTCGACGTGTGCGTCGCCGACCGAGCGGGCGAGAAACTCGGCGTACCTTCGCAGCTCGACGTCGTCGCCGCGCGACAGCGCCGATCGCGCGGTGGTGAGCGCCGCCGGAACGTCGCCCTGCGCTGCGAGCGCGCGGGTCGTCTCGAGCGCCTGCGCGCTGGGGGCGACAGCCGGGTGCGTCGCCGAGGAAGAACGCCTCGCGATCGCCGCGATCTGCCGGAGCGCCGCGCGGACGTTCGCCGACGCTTTGCCGCTTCGAACGATGGCGCGAAGCGCTTCGACGTGCTGCGCTTCGTTGTCGCTCTCGCGCAGGTACGCTTCGGCTGCGCGCCGCGCGCGCTCTGGGTCGTCGAGGTCGACGACCGCGCACTCGAAGGCGCGAAGCGAGTGCGCCCTGCGAGCATCGTCGTCCCACACCTCTTCGGCGACGGCGAGGCCTCGTTCGGCGATCGACTCAGCGGCGGCGCGGTGCGCCTCGGGCGCTTCGTCGCGAAGCTCGCGCGCGAGCTCGAGCACCAGCACGGTGGTGTTGGCGTCGCGCAGGACGTCGTGCGCCTCGAGCAACAACCGAAGCGCGCCGCGCTTGTCGTGGGCGTCGAGCTTCGCCGCCCGCGCGGCGTCGAGCAGGTGCTCGAGCTTGGCGTTGCCCGTAGCCGCGCCGTCCGCGAGGCGGCGGTGGAGCGCGACGAGCAGGTCGGGTCGTCGACCCGCGGCGAGCCTCGAGATCGCGGTGGCGACCGCGCCGCGCGCCGGGCGCGCTTCGAAGGCAGCGAAATACGCGTCGAGCGCCGGCTCTGCGTGCCCAGCGTGCTCGAGAAAGAGCGCGCGGCGGTAGGTGAGCGCCGCGCGGCCGTGAGAGCCAGCGGAGAGCTCGTTGAGCGTCTCGTAGAGCGAGAGCATCTCTTGGACGAGCAGCGCGTCTGTGGCGATTTCCTCTGCGAGAACGAGCGCGTCTGGCGTCTCGGGTTCGCGAAGGAGCGCCTCGCGAGCGAGTGCGAACACCTCGAGCGCCGGCGCTCCGTGGGCCCGCGCGACGAACGCGGCGCGGCACAAGAGCGTCGCGGCGGCGACGGTGTCATCCGTCGTCGATCCCCAACGCGAGAGAAGCTCGTACGCGCGCCGCGAACTCCCGAGCTCGTCGAGCGCGCGTACGACGAGGGCGCGGTCTTCGACCGACGTCAGCTCGTTGCCGATGCGCTCGAGCGTCTGGATGGCATCGTCGGTCTTCGAGAGCGATCGCTGCGCTCCTGCGAGGAGCCAGAGCGCGTCGCGTCGCTCGTTGTCTTCGAGGTCCAGCGCGAGCAGCGCGGGCAGCGCGTAGAGGAGCCCCGGCGCGTCGCGGCTGTCCGAGAGCGCGCGCACCCACGGAACGAGCACCGAGCGATCTGCCTGAATCACCGCGGCGAGCCGCCGCAGCACGCGCGCTTCTTCGCGCGCCGCGCCGTCGCTCTTCGCGCGCTCGAGCAGCTTTCGAAGCAGCGTCGCCGCTTGTTCGTCGATCGCGCCGTCCGCTTGCTCTTCGACCGCGTTGGCCAGGAGCGCCGCCTCGAGGAGCATCTTGGCGGACGCAGAGTCCACCGTCGATCGCTCGGCGATCGCGACGAGCGACGCGCGAAGGCCGCGATCTGCGAGGCCGATACGCGATGACGCCTCGAGAGCGATGGGCAAGATCGCGCGCTCGCCGAGCGCCGCGGCGAGCTTGGTGGTCGCAGAGCGAGCGAGGCCTGCTGCGTCTTTGGCTGTCGACAGCGCGCGCAGCACGCCGAGGGTCGCATCGGCGACGACCTCGAGCGACGATCCCATGCTGGCGGCCCCGAATCGGGCGAACGCGGCCTCGGCCGAGAGCGGCGCGCGCCTGGCGAACCGCGTGCTCACGTCGAGCGCTGTGCTCGGGTCCGAGGCGCTCGCGAGCAACGTCCGCGTCCAGCGCGCGAGCGCCGAGCGTGAGTCTCGAAAGCTTCGGTCGCTCTCGACGACGACGCTCCAAGCGCTCGATCGGGCGCGGAGGCGACTCTGCTCGTCGAAGAGCTCTGCGATGTGGTCTTCGCCGCGCTCTTGACCGAGGACTCGGCCGAGGAGCTTTGCGCCCGTCGAGTGCGGCCCGCCGAACCACGCGCTCTTGGCGCTGAGCAGACCGCTGCGCACGTGCGTGTGGTCCTTGGCGCGCGCCGCGATGACGCCGATCGACGCTGAGATGAGCGAGTGCAGGTCGCTGCGTTCATCCGCCTCTCGCGCTTCATCGAGCACGAGCTCGAGCAGCTCGATCGTCGCGCCGACATCGCTGTGTCCGCGCGTCGCGAGCCCCGCGAGTCGCGTCGCCGCCCGAGCGCGCTGCGCGGCCGATGCCCCTCGCGTCGCGATCCTTCGGAGGCCCAGCTCGAGCGCCTCGCGGTCGCCGCTGCGATCGAGGAGCCTGATCCACGCGTGCGCGGCGTCCGTGCGCGCGGTCGCGAGCGCGCCGAGCGCGCGGGAGGCGCGCGCGATGCTCTCGATCGCGCTGGGGTTCTTTGCGATCGCGTGGATGAGCCCGTCGATCGCCGTCGGATCTCCCGGAGCTCGCTCGTATCGTTCGATGCTCTCGTCGACGCTGCGCGCCGTGCGCGCGGCCTGCTCGCGCGAAGCCTCGTCGCGCGGGACAGTGACGCCCAAGGCTGCTGCCCGCGAGAGCGCGCGCTCTCGCGCGCAAACGTCGCCGTGGGAGTCCTCTCGCTCTGCCCAGACGAGCGCGAGGCGCCCTCGCGCCTTCGGTCGATCGTCGCGCTCGACGCACGCCGACGCGATCGCGTCGAGCGCGGCCACGCGAAGCTCTTCTCCGTTGTCGGACGCCCCGTCGACCGCGGCGAGCGCCGCGATCGCGTCTTCGTCGTCAGGAACCCTCTCGAGCGCCCGGCCCCACGCTTCGATCGCTCGCATCGGAGAGCTCGAAGCGAGCATGGCCGCGATGCCCTTCCACGACGCCGCGGCGAGGTCGTCGTCCGGTTCGAGCTCGGCGTCCGCCCACAAGTCCGCGACGAGCCAGGCGCTGTCGCCTTGCTCTGCGAGCGCGTCGCGCGCCGCTTCGCGCGAGGCCGCGCTGCGTTGGACGAGCGCGAACACGAGCGCAACCGCGGCTCGCTCGTCGGCGTCCTCGCCGTGCGGCCCGAGCGCGGCCGCGGCCGCATTGGCGCTGTCCCAGCGCATCGATTGCACCGATCGCGCGAGGCTCTCGCGCAAGATCGATCGCCCGAGCTCTGGTCCCTTGTTGATGACGAGGCCCGCGACCTCGGCTCCGTAGCGCGCTCCGCGCGTCTCGACCCATAGGTCGACCAGGGTCGTCTGTCGCGCCTCGTCGACGTCGGCGAGCGCGAGGTGCGACTCGAGCTGCTCGATGATCGCCGCGGGCTCGCCGAGCACGCGCGCGACGTCGACCGCAAACTCCGACGCTTCGGCGCTCTTCGCCTCGTCGCGATATCGGATCGCGCACTCGAGCCCCTTCGCGAAGCTCCCCGCTCGAACGAAGCTCTCGGCCGCAGCGCGAAGCGCGGCGCTGTGCCCGTTCTCTGCGCGGCGGACGTACAGCTCGGCGGCTTCTAGGTGCGCGCCCGCTCGCGAAAGGAGGGACGCCGCTCGGTCGAGCGCTGGCGAGAAGGACGCGCTCGCCGCAAGCGATCGTCGCGCCGCCGCGAGCGCTGGCGAGAGCGCTCCCACCGCGAGCCACGCGTCCGAGAGCTGCATGAGGGCTTCTGCGTGCGCGGCTCGGTCGTCGCCCTCTTCGGCGCGCGCGACCGCGAGCTCTGCGACCGCGATCGCGTCACGCTCGGGGCTCAGCGACTCGGCGGCGATCCAGGGCAGCGGTCGATCTGCCTCGAAAATCTCCGCACTGACGGTCGCCTCTTCCGGGGTCACAGCGCTGTTTCTCCGCGTGCGTTCACTGCTCAGGCCTCTGCTGCGCTACTCAGGGGGACGGCGCTGAGCCCGACCCGCCACTCGCTCCTCCGGCGCTCGGCGAACCGGAGCCAGAGCCGCCCGACGATCCAGAAGAGCCCGAAGACCCCGTTGATTCGCCGGAGCCCGACGAGCCGCTCGATCCCGACGATCCACTCGGACCGCTGGAGCCACTCGAGCCGGTCGGCTCAGTCGTGCCACTCGAACCGCTGGAGCCGCTCGATCCCGACGAGCCATTCGAGCCACTCGAGCCGCTCGAGCCCCCGCCGAGCGCGTCGACCCTCGACTGCGCTTCGCGTGCGTGCGACCCACCCGGGTTGATCTCCAGGTACTGGCGAAAGGCGCGCAGCGCTTGTTCGGAGTTGCCCTGACGTTCGTACGCCTGGCCGAGGCCGATGTACGCGTCGCTGTAGCGACTGTTGATGCCGATCGCGCGTCGAAAGAGCATCACCGCTGCGCCGTGCTCGCCCGAGCGCATCTCGACGAAGCCGAGCCCGGCGATGGCCTCGCAGCCCTCACCGCGCTGCTCGAGCGCCGCGAGAAACGCGCTCCTCGAGCGCTCGATTTGGCCTCGCGACCGCTGCCGCTCGCCTTCGGTCACGAGCCAGTCGTAGCTGCGGCCTGCGTACGCGCCGCCGCTCGAGCCGCCGCTCGTGCCAGGGGTGCCGACGGTGATGGCCGCATCGCCGACCACGAGGGCCGCGACGTTGTTCGAAGGTGCTCCCGAGTCTGCGACGACGTTGTTCGCCACGACGGTCGTCCCTGCGTCTGCCGTAAGCGCGGCGCCGACCTCTCGAAGCGGAGGAAGCCCGGCTTCGATCGCCGTGGCCATCGCCTGCGCATCATCGTGTTGCGGCCGGACGCGCAACAGCGCGGTCAGCTGCTCGCTGGCCCCTGCGCGATCGCCGCGCCCGGCGTAGAGCCTCGCGAGCGCGAGCCTCGCCCGAGAGTCCGAGTCGCTCGCCTCGGCCGCGCGCCGCAGGGCGGCCACCGCGACGTCCAGCTCGCCGGCGTCTCGAGCGATCAGTCCGTCGACGAGGTCCGTGTTGACTCCAGCGGTCCGCGCCGCTTGGGCGTGCTGCCTCGCGTTCGCGAGGTCTCCTCGGACGGCCCGTGAGATCTCTGCCAGCGAGCGCTCGAAGCGCCCGCGGTCCGAGCCCGTCACGCGGCTCGCGCCCGCCTCTGCGGCCGCTCCATCCGTGCGCGCTCGCTCGAGGTCTGCAGAGGCTCCTCCGCGGATCAGCGCGGCCTCCGCGCGAATGGTCGCCGAATCGGGCCCGCCGCGGGCTGCGCGCGCCTCGAGGTCTTCGGCCTTCTGCCGAAACGCTTCTCCGCGCGCCGCGAGCACCGCCGCCCGCGCCGCCAGCAGTCGCGGGTCGTTGCGGTACGAGGGGTTGAGCAGCATCCCCGTGAGGCTCTCGCGCGCGTCGTCGAAGCCCGCGCGCGTCGCCGAGCGCGCGGTGTTCTCTGCCGCTTCGATCGCGGACGCGACGGGGTCTTGCGCGCTGCCGCCCCCGCTGTTCGATCGACCGCGCGTCGAAAAGACGCCCGATTGCCACGCAGCGGCGGCGCCGCCGAGCGCGACGGCGATGAGTACGACGCCAACGAGCGCGCCCTTTCCGCCCTTTGATTTCGTGGGTCGTGAAGGCCGCGACGCTCGCGCCGGGCCGCTGTCGCCGGGCGACGTCGAGCGCGCGCGCTCGACCGGGGGAGGTCCGACAGCGGGCTTGACGGGCTTGGGCTTTCCGTCAGCGCCCCACTTCTCCATGATGCCCGTGTCGTCGCCGAAATCGTACGCCTCAGTGGTGAGCTCGTTTTCGGAGCCACCCATCGAGAACCCGCCCTTGCCCTGGGCCGGCGGCACGTCCGATCCCTGTGGCTTGCGCGGTGGTGGAGCAGGAGCCGTGACCGCAGGCGCCGGCGGCGCAGGAAGGCTCGGCACCGAGGGCGGTGGCGGCGCAGCGTGCGGCGGATACGCGGGGTTGCCGCTCGGGCGCGGCGGCGGTTGCGCTGGCGCTGGCGGGACCCCTGGCGTCGTAGCCCTTCGTGGTGGCGCGGTGGGAGCCGCGGGAACCGCAGATGGCGTCGGAGGTCTCCCCGCGCCGCCCTTTTTGGCTTCGGCCTGCGAGAAGAACCCTTCGAGTTCCGCGATCGAACCGAGCGGCTTCCAGTCGACGCCGTCGCGCGAGAGCAGGTCTGCGCGCGAGGCTTTTCCCTCGCCGATCCAGCGCTGCAGCACCGCGAGGCTGTCGAACGTCGCGGTCTTGCCGTCCGCGCGCTTCAGGATCCACGGCCGCGAGACGTTTCCGTCAGCCTTCGGCCGAAAGATCCGAAATTGGTGACCGCAGTTGGTGCACTTGACCGTGGTTCCACGCTCGGACACGAGCGCGTCGTCGAACTCGTACTCTGTGTTGCACTTGTCGCAGACGACATCCATGGGAGGCTTCGTTTCAGCGGCTACGTCTCAGCGTGTAGCCCAACTGCGCACCGCGAAAGCTATACCCGTTTCCACGCGTGCGTGTCGATTCTTCGTAGTCGTATCCCCGAGAGCGCTCAACCTGCACCGAGGGCTCCGAGCGCCCTTCGCGCTTCAGGCGCAAACGGTCCTTGCGGATGGGATGCGAGATACGCTCGGAGGTATCGCGTCGCCGGTTCGCGCTCGCGGAGCTTGGCGTGGGCGAGCCCCAGACCCGCACGCACCTCCGGCGTGCTGTGCCCCTGGGCGTACAGTCGACGAAATGACCGCGCCGCGACGGCATAGTACCCGATACGCAGCGATACCCACGCGAGCCCGATTTGCGCCTCGACGCCGTCGGGCTTGATCTCGAGCGCTCGCCGAAACTCGGCCCTCGCTCGCGGCAAGAGCATCCGCTCGAGCGCGTGTCGCCCGGCGCGGACTCGAGTGAGGTATTCGGGCGCAGCGCCGACCTCCGACGCAGCTGGCGCTTCGGGCTCGGCGTCCTGCGTGGCCGCCTGGACGGCAACCGCGGCGTCTTGCGCGGTCGCGGTGGTCGTTTCGCCAGCCGTCGCGTTCGAGGGTTGGTTGCGCGAGGGGGCGGGTTCGACGATCGGCGGACCGGCGGAAATCGCCGGGGTGCTCTGCGCCGACGATGTGGCCGGCGGTGTGGCCGGCGGATGCCCCGAAAAAGTCCGCGCCAGGGCGATCGACGCCAAGACGAGGGCCAGCGTCGAAAACGCGAGAGAGAGGTTGCCCTTCCACGCCGTCGCCGGAGCCACCGCGGGTGGCTTGTCCTCGTAGACCGACGGGTCCACGGCGATGCTCGGCGGGGGCGCGACCGATCTCGGTCGGTCCACAGAAAACGAGCCCGAGCTCGATGCAGAGACCGCGCGTTGTCCGCCGCTGGGCGTCGCGGTGTTCGTCGCGGTTGCGGCCCGCGAAGCGGGCGGCGGAATCGACACGGGGCGCGTCGTTGTGGGCGGCGTCGAAGAGGTCGCAGGCGGCGGAATGCTGGGCGCCTTCGGCAACGGCGCGCTCGCCAGCGCTGACGTCGTCGCCACGGACGCAGTCGCAGTCGCAGACGGAGAAGATGAATAAGTGGGCGTGGTTTCAACTCTCGCCGCGGCGCTCTCTTTCGGCGCGAGCGGCGGCGCAGCGGGTGTCTCCGGCGCCGTGGGCTGCCCCACCGCCGCGCGGTCGTCAGCGGCGGGCGGCGGCGCGACCAGGCTCGCCCGGTCGGAGCCGAAGAGCACGGGCGCCTCGACGCTCGCATTCGGAGGCGGCCGGATCGATGGGGCCGTGGTCACCGCGCTCGCCGTCGGAGCTGGCGTTGCAGCGCGCTCGGCGACGGCGGTCTTCGCTGCGGCCGTGGTGTCCGCTGGCAACTGCGGCGCAGGGTCGACCCGTGGCGCTGTCGGCGAAGGAGCGACGCTCGCGTCAGTCTTCGGCGTCGCGGAAGGTGCAAGCGAGGGGGCGTTCGTCGTCGCACCGTTGGTCGGTGTGGTTGTGGTCGTCGCTGCGATGGGCGGTGACGAGGTCGTCGCGCCCGAGGGTCTGGCTGCGAACGCGAGGGGCGACAACGCCGGCGTCGCCCTCGGGGCGCTCGGCGGCGGAACCCGAATCGACGGGGATGTTCCCTGCGCGGGCGGCGGAATCGACGACGCCGCTGGGGGCGGAACCGACGATCCCGCTGTCTTTACTCCCTCCGTCTCGACACCAACACTCGCGAGCGTGGGCACCTTCGGCGCGGCGGGAACCGCTCCCAACGCAGGAGACTTCATTGCCTCGTCGGGCGGGAGTCTCACCGCCGGAATGCCAATCGACGAGGGGCGGCGCGCTCGCACCGCTGGGGCGCTCGCGATGAACACGTCCAAATTCTCGATCGCCCTCAATGGCGTCCAGTGCTGACCGTCCGCGGACAGCTCGTCGGCCGGGGTGATTCGGCCATCGAGAATCCAGGCGCGGAGCTCGCCGTTGTTGGGCAGCGCCGCGCGAGTGCCGTTCGGGCGCCGCACGTTCCACGGGCGGTACGCGCGATCAGGATCTGGCGGCGTCGATTGTGGTCGAGCCGACGGTCGAACGGACGGAGCCCGAGCCGGGGGATACTGACTTGCGCCACCCTGCACTTCCTGTGCAGCGCTCGGGGCTCCCCCGTTCGGCGCCGACGCGCCTTCGTCCAGATCTTTCATGAGCGAATCAGTGGTTTCAGCAGGTCGAGAACGACAACGAACCAGGGACTGTATACCACCCCCTCGGTTTGCTTGGTCGGACTTCGTCTCGCGCCCAGGGGGGAAGCTCCCCGAAGGTCTCTCCCATGGCGGGGGGTGTTCACAGCAAAGCGTGAATCGCCGTTCACGCGTGGAAGGAGAACCCTCCACTGGCTCGACGCCCCCCGGCTGGGAGGCACCACGCGATTCGCTGGATTCTGTCTGCCTGCGACTCGGCCACCGCCGTCGGCACGGAGGCTGCTAACGTTTCGTCCGCGTTTAGGAGGCAACTCGATATGCCCAAGCTCTCCACGATCTCTCAGCTGTCGCTCTTCAGTGCTCTTTCGTTTGTGTTGGCGGGTTGCCCCGTTTGGGGGCCCGGCACGCGTCCGACGGGCGACGGCGGTCGCAACGACGCCGACGTTTCGATCCCGATGGGCTGTACCTCCAACGCCCAATGCGAGCAGGGCCAGGTGTGTGACCGCGCGATCGGCGAATGCGTTCCCGCGTCGTCGGGCTGCACTTCGACCGCGATGTGTCCTGCAGGAGAGTACTGCGACGATCGCAACACCTGCGTTCCTGGCTGCTCGACCAACGGCGATTGCGCGACGCTCGGCATGGGCCTCGTCTGCAATCCCACGACGCGTCGCTGCGAAGCGGGCGGCGGTTGCGGCACGGGCATGGCGTGCGCGATGGGCCAGAGCTGCGTCGACGGACGCTGCCGAACGCCCGAGCAGGTCTGCCAGTTCAACTTCCAGTGCGCTGCGGGTCAGCAGTGCATCGACGGCCGCTGCATCGCTGGCTGCTCGATGGCCGTCCCGTGCCCCACGGGCCAGACGTGCACCAACGGCGTGTGCGGCTACCCGACCGGTGGCGACTGCGGTCGCTGCCCCGAAGGCCAGGTGTGCTCGGCGGGCGTGTGCACACAGGGCTGCACCTCGGACACGAGCTGCGGCGCTGGGCGCTTCTGCGATCAGGGCGCGTGCCGCGTCGACGATCGTCGGCCGGTTCCGTTCTGCCCGACCAACTCGTGCGCGGCCAACTCGGTCTGCATCGACGGCGTCTGCCGCATCTCGTGCCGCGCGACGGGCACCCTCGGCGAGTGCCAGATGGTCGACGGGACGACCTCGGTCTGCGACGCGATGCGCGTCTGCCGCTTTCCTAGCGAAGTAAACCCCGAGTGCCGCCGCAGCGCGGACTGCTCGATGGGTCGCAGCTGCGTCAACGCTCGCTGCCAGTGACCGCAGCGAGGGGGTGAATCCGAGGGCGAGAGCGCAGGCGCTGAGCGTCTGCGCTCTTGCGCTATTTGCGGCGCGAATCGCTGCGGTCGACGAGAGCGACACCCCGCCCATCGATGCGCACCGCGGGCTCGTCGGAGCTCGAACGACGGCGCCGTATCGGTGCACACTCACCCGATGAGTGACGTCATCGATTGGACAGCCGAGGGGCTCTCGAGGCTCGCCGAAGAGCGCGCGTGGGGCCCTCCGCTGTTGCGCGCGCTCGATCGCGAGGAGCTGCTCGCGCGCCTCGAAACGAGCGTCGAACGCTTTGCTCCTTGCTGGGAGCGCGGTCTCGCGCAGCGAGACAGCGAGGGGCGCCCGCGAGCCGACGCGGCCGGCCGCGCAGCGGTCGCGTATGCGAAGCAGTGGACCCGCAGCAACTCCCCGACGCCGAGCATCGTCGAGGCCGCGGGGTTCTTGTCGCTGCTCGGCGGGCGAAGCGACAACCACGACGGTCCCCTCGCCGAGCTGCTGGTGCGCGATCACGGCATCGCCTTTGTGCTGCGAGCGCTCGTCGCGATGTGGTCGATGGCGACGAACTACGACGACCCCGATTGGCCAAAGAGCGAATCGCGGCTCTCGGTCTGGCTCTTCGCGATCGCGGAGGGAGACGGCGATGCTTCGTGGATGAACGACGCATCGGTGTCCTACGGCAAGGCCACCCTCGCCGACTTTCTCGCGAGGCGTGCCGACGCAGGGACCGACGCCGAACGCAGCGAGTTGCTGTCCGAGGCCGAGGCGCTGTTCCCAGAGGCGCCGCTCTATGCTCGCCCGGCGCTCGCTTGCGCGGCGGCAGACCGGACGCTCGCAGAGCGCGCGATGCGCGAGATCTTCGCTGCCAAACCGCGGTGGTACCCGCACTATGCGCGACGGAGCCTCGCGAATCTGATCGGCGATCGGGCCTTGCTCGACGAAATGGGCTTCATCGCCGATGCCCGGCCCACGCTGCGCTTTCTCGAGCGACTGGGCATCGATTCGCTGCCGATCTACGAAGCGATGTATCGATCGAAGCTCACCAAGCACCAGCGCGAGCACCTCACGAAGCAGCTCGTGAACATCAACGGTCCGTCGGTGGCGAAGCTCCTTGCTCCCTACGCAGAGAAGGCCCCGTACGCCGCGTACATTCGCGCGTACTTCGCCCGTGCGCCCGCGCTGCTCGCGCTCGTGCGAAAGGACGCAGCGCTCGCGCCGTACACCACGCAGCTCGACAAGCTGGCGGACAAGCTCGCGCCGAAGCCCGCGAAGTCCAAGCGCGCGAAGCCAGCTCAGCCATAGGGCCCCATAGCCCAAACACCGCGAGGCGGTCGCTCCGACGAGCGCTGTCGCTTTTCGTGAGAACGGAGCGTCGCGCTGCCCAATCCCCGGGGCAAGATGTTTCGTTCGTTCGCCTTCTCGTCGGTCCTTTGCATGCTCACCTCGGGTTGCGGCGCCGTGGTCGCGCCCGCGGATGGAGGCCCCGAGGACGACGTCCGCAGCGATCGTCCCGCGACGCCCGACGTTGTCGTCCGCGACGTACAGCGCGCCGACGTCGCGCCAGACGTGGTCTTCGAAGACGCAGCGGCGCCCGATGTCGCGGTGGCCGATGTCGCGGCGCCGGACGTCGCGGTGGCTGATGTTGTTCGAGACGGCGGTGTGGCGCCGACCGTCACGGTTCGCGCGGACTCGATTTGTGGTGTCGCCGTCGCCGCTGGAGGCAGCGAGTTCGCGGTGCTGTACGGGATCGGCGTCGGGGCGTCGTTCGAGGTTCGCGCGAGCTTCGTCCGGGGCGACGGCACGGCGACGACGCTGACGCTCGCTCGGCACAGCGCTCCTTTGTGCGTCGGCCGCGACTCGCTCTCGCCCAGTCCGACCAGCGCTCCCAACGAGTTCGTCGGCGCGTGGAACTCGCGCGACGGGCTCGTCGCCGCCGCGCAGTTCACCAGCGCGGGCGTCACGAGCCGGTTGACCCTGCCCGCGGGGAGCGCGGCGAGCTTCGCGCCGTTCAACGAGCAGATCGCGTTCGACGGTCGGATGCTCGCGGTGAGCGCGATGCGCGGTCGACTTCCAGTGCTGCGCCTGGCGTGGGTCGGGTTCTCTTCGGGGACGGTCTCGATGCCTTCGACCGGGTCGGTCTACAGCGACTCGACGTTGGACTTGCCGCCGGACGTCTCGAGCCTCTCGGTGAGCCGCGGCGTCGCGGCGTACACGCGGTCTTCGGTCGATGCCTCGGCCACCGTGCGGCAGTACGGGATCGGTCGCATCGCGTATTGGGGACCGAACACCACCGTCGTGGTGCCCGGCGCAGCGGCGATGACCGAAGTGCTCTCGTTCGGCGGGCGACCCGGCGAGACGCCGGACAGGGTCTGGCTCCAGACGGGCACACGAAATCGAAGCATCTCGACCGCGGACCTCGCCGGCTCCTGGACGGTCGATCGAACACTCACCGCGCTGCCCGTGGTCAGCGACGGGGCATGGCACCAGGTCGTCGGAATCGGCACCGCGATCGAGCAGTCCGCCAACGGCGGTCGCGGGCTCTTGTGGGCCGGACACAACGGCGGCGGGTACAACGGCACCGTAACGTGGAGCCCGCAGGACGGCTCGCGCGCGAGCTGCGTCTCGCTCGTCACGACGGAAGAGCGCAGCTCGTGGACGAGCTTCGCCCTGGCGCAGCGAGGAGCGCGCAGCAAAGTGCTCGCCGCGGTTCGGCAGATGCTCGACGGCGGCGTCTCGGCGCACGAGCTCACGGTGCGTCACCTCGAGGACGGGGCAGGGATCTGCGGGCTCTGAAGCGGCTGTTGGGTCGAAGGAGCGCGAGAGTGGGGCCGCGGGAGATCGCTGTCCGCCGCGCGTTCTGCGCGATGCGCACGATTCGCGCGGACGGTTCTCGCGTTTGCGCTTCGCTTTCGCTGCGCGCCAGGGAGCGGTATAGACACCGCCCATGTCGTCTCTCGCGCACCCAGACGTCTTCGTGCGGCGCCACATTGGACCGAGCGCCGAAGACCAGGCCCGTATGCTCCAAACGCTCGGCGTCGCGTCGCTCGACGCGCTCGTGGCCGAGACCGTTCCCGCGGCGATCCGCGTGGCGCAGCCGATCGATCTGCCCGCGGCGCTCTCGGAGGCCGCCCTGCTCGAAGAGGCCGCGCGCATCGGCGCCAAGAACAAAGTCTACCGCTCGTATCTGGGAATGGGCTACTCGGACTGCGTCACCCCGCCGGTCATCTTGCGCAACATCGTGCAAAACCCCGGCTGGTACACGCAGTACACGCCCTATCAGGCCGAGATCGCGCAGGGGCGCCTCGAGGCGCTGCTCAACTACCAGACGATGGTGGCAGACCTCACCGGACTCGAGGTCGCCAACGCCTCGCTGCTCGACGAAGGCACCGCCGCCGCCGAGGCCATGCACCTGGCCTACGGCTTCAAGGGGCAGCCCGAAGACGGCGGCGCCGAGAAGAACGTCTTCTTCGTCTCGAGCCACTGCCACCCCCAGACCCTCGACGTCGTCAAGACCCGCGCCGAAGCGCTCGGGATCGAAGTGCTCGTCGGCGACGAAGAGAGCGCAGACTTCGACGCGATGCGGCCGTTCGGCGTGCTCGTGCAATACCCCCGCACCGACGGGAGCGTGCGCCCGCTCTCGGCCGTGTCGGCCCGCGTGAAGAAGGCAGACGCGCTCTTCGTCGTGGCGACCGACCTGCTGGCGCTCGCGACGATCGTTCCGCCGGGCGAGCAGGGGGCGGACGTCGCGGTGGGAAATTCACAGCGCTTCGGCGTTCCGCTCGGGTACGGGGGGCCGCACGCGGCGTTCTTCGCGTGCAAGAGCGATTTTGTCCGCAAGCTGCCGGGGCGCATCATCGGCGTCAGCCAGGACGCCCACGGAAAGCCCGCGCTGCGCATGGCCCTCCAGACCCGCGAGCAGCACATCCGCCGCGAGAAGGCCACGAGCAACATCTGCACGGCGCAGGCGCTGCTCGCCATCACCGCGAGCATGTACGCGGTCTATCACGGACCCGCGGGCATCCGCGCGATCGCCGAGCGCGCCCACCGGTCCGCGTGCGTCCTGCGCGACGCGCTCTCGAGCGCGGGGATCACCGTGGCGAGCGCGCCGTTCTTCGACACCATCCGCGTCGAGGGCACCTCTGCCCAGTGCGATCAGTGGATGGCCGACGCGCTTGCACACGAAATCAACTTGCGAAGGTTTTCGCAGACGGCGTTGACCATCGCGCTCGACGAGACGGTCTCGTCCCGAGAGCTCTCGGCGCTGTGCAAGGTGTTCGGGATCGACAAGAGCGCCGCGGACATCGAGGCCCTGGCCGAGGCGACCAAGAGCTCGGTGCCCGAGGAGCTCTGCAGGACCAGCGCGTTCCTGACGCACCCCGTGTTCAGCCAGCACCACTCCGAGACGGACATGCTTCGCTACATGCGCAAGCTCGAGGGGCGAGACCTCTCGCTCGCGTACGGGATGATCCCCCTCGGGTCGTGCACGATGAAGCTCAACGCCACGGCCGAGATGATCCCCGTCACCGACCCGTGGTGGAACCGGATCCACCCCTTCGCCCCCGTCGATCAGGCGCAGGGCTACGCGCAGGTGTTCGCCGAGCTCGAGCGCGCGCTCGCCAACATCACCGGACTCCCAGGCGTCTCGCTGCAGCCCAACTCCGGCGCGCAGGGCGAGTACGCGGGGTTGTTGGTGATCAAAGCGCACTTGAACGCCACCGGGCAGGGCCACCGCACGGTGTGCTTGATCCCGTCGTCCGCGCACGGGACCAACCCCGCCTCCGCCGTGATGGCCGGCATGGAGGTCGTCGTCGTCAAGACCGACGACCGCGGCAACATCGACGTCGCCGACCTCGAGAGCAAAGCCGCGCAACACTCCGCCAGGCTCGCCGCGTTGATGGTCACCTACCCCTCGACGCACGGCGTGTTCGAAGAGTCCATCAAGCGCGTCTGCGCCATCATCCACGAGCACGGCGGACAGGTGTACATGGACGGCGCCAACATGAACGCGCAGGTGGGCCTCTGCCGCCCGGGCGACATCGGCGCGGACGTCGTTCACATCAACCTCCACAAGACCTTCAGCATCCCGCACGGCGGTGGCGGCCCGGGGATGGGCCCCATTTGTGTGGGCGCTCACCTCGCCAGGCACCTGCCCGCCAAGCCCGTCATCGAGCCTCGCTCGAAGGACGCCGTGGGCGCGGTCTCTGCCGCCCCGTGGGGCTCGTCGAGCGTGCTCTTGATTTCGTGGGCGTACATCAAGATGATGGGCGGCCCCGGGCTCACCGACGCGACGAAGGTCGCGATCTTGAACGCCAACTACATCGCGAAGCGATTGAACGGGCATTTTCCCGTGGTGTACGTCGGCGCGCAGGGCCGCGTGGCGCACGAGTGCATCCTCGACGTGCGCCCCTTCAAGAAGACCGCGGGCATCGAGCCCGAAGACGTCGCCAAGCGCCTGATGGACTACGGCTTTCACGCGCCCACGATGAGCTGGCCCATCGCCGGAACGCTCATGGTCGAGCCCACCGAGAGCGAGTCGCTCGCGGAGATCGACCGCTTCTGCGACGCGATGATCTCGATCCGCGCGGAGATCGCCGAGGTCGAAGCGGGCCGTCAGCCGCGCGAGAGCAACCTGCTGAAGAACGCTCCGCACTCGATGGACGCGTGCCTCGCGAGCGAGTGGAAGCACTCGTACACCCGCGAGCAGGCGGCCTTTCCGTCGCCCGCGACGAGGGAGCGAAAGTTCTGGCCGCACGTCGGTCGCGTCAACAACGCGCTCGGCGATCGCAAGCTCATTTGCACGTGCCCGCCCATCGAGGCGTACGGCAACGCGTGAGCGCCGCCACGGGTGGGTGACGCGCTTCGCGGGCGCTCTGCTGCTACGGCCGCCTCGCGCCGCGCAGGGCGCGGGCGATCAGCGACGCTCCGCGGGCCATCGTGAAGCCCGACTCCGCCAAGAGCTCCGCCACGTCCCTGCCGCCGACCGCCGACTCGAACAGGGCGTAGCGCCCCTCGGTCGCGCCGGGAACACACGATTTCATCGCCTCGAGCGCTCCCCACGAGTAGAGCGTTCCGTCCTGCGTGCGAATGAAGCGCGAGAGCGCCTCGGCCGCGACCGCGGGGCGCGCCCCGTCGATGCGCCAGTCATCGAGGACGTCTCCGACGGCGACCGTGAACCTCCCGCGATCCGCGCGTCGATCGAGCCGCTCGCCGGCCGAGGCCACGATCGCTGCGTCCACGTCGAACGCGCGAACGCTCTCGGCGCCGAGGACGTCGACGAGGACCTCGGCGCCCACCCCGCAGCCGCAGCCGGGCTCGAGCACCCGCGCCCCGCGCAGGTCCGCCCCCATCGAGCGCCACAGCGGCGCGGTCACCCGGCGCTGGATCGCCCAGCGGGCGGGGTTGTTCATGAGCACAGTGTCGAGGCGGTTCATGGGAGATCCGCGAGTATCGCGCAGATGTGCGACCGGGGACGGTCCTCATCAATCACTCAACAACGGGATCGCTCGACCGTTCGGCGACGCAGCGGCGCGATCCCGCGAGGAGAAATCGAGGCGCGCTGAATCGTTGAGTGATTGAGGACCGTCCGCGGAGCGTCGCACGGTCGCTCAGCGATCTCGCCGCGAGAGCCCGGTGCAATTCGATCGAGCGCGATTTCGCAGCGCGATGAACGGTGATCGCCGCGCGACGCGCAGATCGCGCCGTTTCGAACGTCGAACGTTTCGGACACGGCCATCACCGCCTGGCCGTCAGCGTGTCGGAGATCCTCGAGAAGGCTCCGCGTCGTCGCGCGTGTTGCGCAAAGCGAGCGTCGAAATTGACCTCGGCGAGGCGCCGTGAAAGATCCCTCCCCATGGCGAGGGTCACGGGAATCGGGGGCGTTTTCTTCAAGTCGAAGTCCGATGAAAAGGCGCTCGCGGCCTGGTACCAGCGCCACCTCGGGATCTCGCTCGAAGCGTGGGGCGGAGCGATCCTGCGATGGCCCGAGGACAAAGCCGGCGACGGCGGCGTGACCGTGTGGCACGTCGCGGCGAAGAGCAGCGAGTGGTTCAGCCCGAGCGAGTCGAGCTTCATGATCAACTACCGCGTGGACGACCTCGACGCGCTTCTCGCGCAGCTGAAGGCCGACGGCGTCACGATCGTGAAGGGCCCCGAGCGTCACGACAACGGCTCGTTCGCGTGGATCCTCGACCCGGACGAAAACAAGCTCGAGCTCTGGCAACCCGCGGCGGAGTGACGTCCAGCGAGGAGCGAGCGCTGCAGCGGGCAACGGGCAGCGGGCAACGGGCAGC